>Ga0335081_10000266_pt1 | contig 97243 bp, 85 predicted proteins | sample Lox_Sample_35_FD_206713 | JGI IMG/M metagenome (GOLD analysis project Ga0335081, IMG submission 206713) | Soil microbial communities from Loxahatchee National Wildlife Refuge, Florida, United States - Lox_Sample_3.5 | ecosystem: Environmental > Terrestrial > Soil > Wetlands | place: USA...
AAAGATGCTATCGAGGTAGCGCATGCTCGGTCCTTTCTGAGTCTCGACAACCGGAAAGAACCGATTTGCATCGGTTCGACCGAGCATGCACCGTGACACAGTGAATCATTCCCCGGACAGTCCTGCCCGCTTGCGGGGGAGGGTTAGGGAGGGGCACTGGATTGCTTCGCTTCGCTCGCAATGACGCGTAAATGCCGCTACGCCGTCGCGCCCTGGGCTTTCGGCCGGCGCAGATGCTCGTCGAGGCGCGGCATAATCTCGACGAAGTTGCACGGCCCGTAGCGGTAGTCGAGCTGATGCACCAGAATTTCGTCCCAGGCGTCCTTGCAGGCGCCGGGCGAGCCCGGCAGGCAGAAGATGAACGTGGAGCCGGCGACGCCGGCGGTGGCGCGCGACTGGATGGCCGAGGTGCCGATCTTCTGGAAGCTCACCACCAGAAACAGCGCCGAGAACGCGTCCATTTTCTTCTCGAACAACGGCTCGACCGCCTCCGGCGTCACGTCGCGGCCGGTGAAGCCGGTGCCGCCGGTGGTGATGACGACATCGATGACCGGATCGTCGATCCAGGCTTTGACGCGGGCGCGGATCGCCTCGACCTCGTCGTTAACGATGCTGCGCTCGGCGACGACGTGACCGGCGGCGACGATGCGCTGCACCAGCAGCGCGCCCGATTTGTCGTCCTTGAGCGAGCGCGTGTCCGAGATCGTCAGCACCGCGATTTTCAGCGGCACGAACTGTTTCTTTTCGTCCACTCCCGGCATCACCTGCACCGTAAGGCTACGCATAAAGACGCAAAGCTGCGGTTTTGCACGGCAACGCGCCGCTGTTCCCCGCAACACTTCTCATTATAGGGGCATGCGCGGAGCAAAGATACCGCACGGAGGCGGCAAATTAACCATGTGTTTCCCGGCATTTATTGCCTAGCAAAAGGCCGTTGCGAGTAACCCGATTTTTACCTTGGCACGGCATCCTCCGGTTTGTCGGTTGTAGGTCCCGCGTCGCCGGCCGCGTCGCCTGAGTCAGAGTTCTGAGTCATGGTTGTGTCGCGTCGCGGGGCGTCCGTCAGGACGCCCCGCGTGAGTTTTGAATCGACTCCGTCATCGCGCGTTCTGGTCGGCGACTGCGTCGCCGAATTGGCCAAGCTGCCGCGGGCCAGCATCGATCTGGTTTTCGCCGATCCGCCCTACAATCTGCAGCTTGCCGGCGACCTCAGGCGGCCGGATGATTCGCGCGTCGACGCGGTCGACGACGACTGGGACAAGTTTTCCAGCTTTGCCGCCTACGACGATTTCACCCGCGCCTGGCTCACCTCCTGCCGGCACGTGATGAAACCGCACGCCACGCTGTGGGTGATCGGCTCCTACCACAACATCTTTCGCGTCGGCGCCATCCTGCAGGACCTCGGCTTCTGGATTCTCAACGACGTGGTCTGGCGCAAATCCAACCCGATGCCGAATTTCCGCGGCCGCCGCTTCACCAACGCGCATGAGACGCTGATCTGGGCGGCGCGCGACGCGGCGACGCGCGACTACACCTTCAATTACGAAGCGCTCAAGGCCGGCAACGACGACGTCCAGATGCGCTCCGACTGGTTCATGCCGCTGTGCACCGGCGAGGAACGGCTCAAAGGCCGCGACGGCAAGAAGCTGCACCCGACCCAGAAGCCGGAGGCGCTGCTGGCGCGGGTCATCCTTGCCGCGTCGCGGCCCGACGACGTCGTGCTCGACCCGTTCTGCGGCACCGGCACCACCGGCGCCGTGGCGCGCCGGCTACGGCGCGGCTTTATCGGCATCGAGCGCGACCGCGACTACGCCGTCGCCGCCGAGGCGCGCATCGCCGCCGCCGAACCGCTGGCGCAGCCCGCGCTGGAAAGCTTCATGACCGCGCGCGAGGCGCCGCGCGTGCCGTTTGCCGCGTTGATCGAGCGCGGCCTGGTCGCGCCCGGCGCCAAGCTGGTCGACGCCAAGCGGCGCCACCGCGCGCTGGTGCGCGCCGACGGCGCTATCGCGCTCGGCGAGGCGGTCGGCTCGATCCACCGCATCGGCGCCCTGGCGCAGGGGCTCGAAGCCTGCAACGGCTGGACCTTCTGGCACGTCGAAACGCCACGGGGCTTGCGGCTGATCGATACGCTGCGCGCGCAAGTGCGGGCCGAGATGAACCTCGCCGTCTGAATCAATTAAAGCCCAAGTCCGTGCGCGATGACCTTGCGCATCAAGCTCGGCAGCGCCTCGCCGGCGATGGCGTCGAGCGCGACCCAGCGCGCGCCTTTCGGCGCCCGTGCGGTTTTCGGAATTTCGGCCACATAGACTGCAAGCTCCAGCGGGAAATGCGTGAACACGTGACGCACGATGCCCGGAACTCGGCGCCACGCAATCTTTTGACGTGGGAACTGCGGCGCGTCGTTGATCGCGTTGGCCTGGTCGAATTCTGCCGCCCATTCGCTGGTCGGCACTTCGGTCATGCCGCCGAGCAGGCCGCGCGGCGGCCGGGTTTGCAGCAGCAGATAGCCGTCGGTCCGGCGCGCCACAAAGGCGGCGCCGCAGCGGAGCGCGCCCTCGCGTTTCGGCGTTCGCCGCGGAAAAGCTTCGGCCTCGCCGCGCGCCTGCGCCGCGCAACTGCCGCGCCACGGACACAAACCGCAGGCCGGCCGTTTTGGCGTGCAGATGGTGGCGCCGAGATCCATCAGGGCTTGAGCGAAATCGCCGGCGCGCGCTTTTGGCGGCTGAACATCGCGCGCTAGCCGCGCGATGTCGCGCTTGGCCGCGGGCAGCGGCGTCTCGACCGCGTAAAGCCGCGCGATCACGCGCTCGACGTTGCCGTCGATCGGAACAACGGCCGCATCGTACGCGATCGCGGCAATCGCCGCGGCGGTGTAGGCACCGATCCCGGGCAGCGCGCGCAGCCCGGCCTCGTCCGCAGGAAAAACTCCGCCATGCTGCTCCACCACGGCGCAGGCGCAGGCGTGCAGGTTGCGGGCACGGCTGTAATAGCCGAGGCCGGCCCAGGCTTTGAACACCTCATCGAGCGGCGCCGCGGCGAGCGCCCGCACATCGGGCCAGCGGGCGAGAAAGCGCGCGTAATACGGCGCGACGGCTTTCACCGTGGTCTGCTGCAGCATGATTTCGGAGAGCCACACGCGGTACGGATCGCTGGGTTCGCCGGATGCCGCGCGCCAGGGTAGCCGCCGGTGGTGGCGATCATACCAAGCCAAGAGAGCGGTGGATTGCGGGCATGTAGTGGGTTTCGGGAATGATTTGGCGGCGCGGCCGCTGCCGCGCTGTTGTCGCTGAGCCTTGGCTGCTACGTTCATGCCCTCAACCGCTTCGAGTGAGCGATGACAGAGCAGCGCCCCTTGAACAAGCCCGGCCGCCCGTTCGCCAAGCCATTGCGCGAGACGGTGCAAAAGCTCATCGGCAAGACGTTCGCGCAGCGCGGCTTTGCCTCGGCCGAACTGGTGACGCGATGGACAGAAATCGCCGGTCCGGACATCGCCGCGCATTGCGAACCGCTCAAGATCCAATGGACGCGGCCGGTACGCGCCCCTTCCGCTCCGGGCGGCGCCGCCGAGGCGGGCCAGGAACCGGGAACCCTGGTGCTGCGTGTCGAAGGGCCAGCGGCGATCGAAATCCAGCACGAAGCCGACGTGATCTGCGAGCGTGTCAACCGTTTCCTGGGCTGGCGCGCGGTCACGCGCATTGCGTTGCGGCAAGCGCCATTACGGCGGGGCGACCGCAAAGCAGTGCGCGCCGTGGATGCGGCCGTCGCCGCGGACATTGCCGCAAGCCTGCCCGAAATGGCCGACGAGGATTTACGCCAGGCGCTGGCGCGGCTTGGGGCGGCCGTGCGCAAAGGGTAAGGCGATAACCACGGTGCCGCAGGGGATTGGCGCGCGGGCATGCTAATGCCACATTGCCGCGCAGGAATTGCCATTCTCATCTTAAGGAGCTTGCCTTGTCCTTGTCCCGTCGCAAATTGCTCATGACCGGCGGCCTCGTGGCCGTGGCCGCGGGCGGAATTACCGGCGCTATACTGCCACGCCTGACCCATCCGGCGCAGGCCGATTCAGCCGCCACGACCCAAGCTCCCGCGGCTGGCGGCGCCGCCGTCAGCGACGCCGAGCTGCAATCCGAACTCGCCAAGCCCGGTCCGGACGGCGATATCGTGCTCGGCTCCGACAAGGCGCCGGTGACGATCATCGAATATGCCTCGATGACCTGTCCGCATTGTGCGCATTTTTCCGATACCACCTTCCCCGAACTGAAGAAGCGCTACATCGATACCGGCAAGGTCCGCTTCATTTTCCGCGAATTTCCGTTCGACAAGGTCGCCGCGGCGGCCTTCATGCTGGCCCGCTGCGCCGGCAAGGATGGCGGCAGCGACAGATACATGGCGGTGGTCGAGACGCTGTTCGCCAAGCAGCTCGAATGGGTGGTGAACGAGCCGCGGGCGCCGCTTGAAAACATCGCCAAGCAATTCGGCTTTACCGACGAGACATTCAAAGCGTGTCTGACGAATCAAAAGGTGCTTGACGGCATCGAGGCGGTGCGCGACCGCGCCGTCCAGAAGCTCGGCGTCAACTCGACTCCCACCTTTTTTGTCAACGGCAAGAAGCTGGTCGGCGACCAGCCGCTCGATACGCTGGCCAAGGAGATCGACCCCTATCTCAAGGCAGGATAAGGGTTTTTTCCGCCAGCTGGAGCGCGACTGAGCGCCGCTTTGCGGCGCAGCATGCCGTCCCCGCCAACCGCGAAGCAAAAAAGGCGAAGCGATGCTGTTGCGCTGGCACGCGCGACGATTCATTCTCCGCGCCGATGCGGCACCGTCGACACGCCCACGACTTAACCCATGGGCGCGAACGAATAACGATTCCCAATGCGGCCGCAGCAAAGGGACGGAAATAACAACCGCATGAAACTCACGCGGCTGCGCCTGATCGGCTTCAAATCCTTCGTCGAATCCACCGATTTCGTCATTGAGCCCGGGCTGACAGGGGTCGTCGGCCCGAACGGCTGCGGCAAGTCGAACCTGGTCGAAGCGGTACGCTGGGTCATGGGCGAAGCGTCCTACAAGGCCATGCGTGCGGCTGAAATGGACGACGTGATCTTCTCCGGCAACACCGAGCGCCCGGCGCGCAATCACGCCGAAGTCTCGGTCCAGGTCGACAACGCCGCGCGCAACGCGCCGGCCGCCTTCAACGATGCCGAGACACTAGAAGTCTCGCGCCGCATCGTGCGGGAACAAGGCTCGACATTCCGGGTCAACGGCCGCGAAGTGCGCGCCCGCGACGTCGCCATGCTGTTCGCCGACGCCTCGACTGGATCGCGGTCGCCGGCTCTGGTGCATCAGGGCCGCATCGGCGAGATCATCCAGGCCCGCCCCGACCAGCGCCGCCGCGTGCTCGAGGAAGCCGCCGGCATTTCGGGCCTGCATGCCCGCCGCCACGAGGCCGAGCTGCGGCTGAAGGCCGCCGAGCACAATCTGGCGCGGGTCGAGGACGTGATCGGCCAGCTCGCAACCCAGGTCGCGGCGCTGAAGACCCAGGCGCGGCAGGCGGTGCGCTACCGCAACATTTCCGGCCAGGTGCGCCGCACCGAAGCATTGTTATTCCACTTGCGTTGGCGCAGCGCCGGCGCCGAAGTCACCGAGGCCGCGCGCGCCCATGACGAAGCCGTACGCGTCGTCGCCGCGCGCACCGGCGAGCATGCTAAAGCCTCGACGCGGCAAGCCGACGTCGCCGCCAGTCTGCCGGCGTTGCGCGAAGCCGAGGCCAAGGCTGCGGCCGCTCTACAGCGCTTGATCATGGCGCGTGACAATTTGGAGCGCGAAGAAGCGCGCGCCAAGGAGCGCGTCGGTGAGCTGGAGCGCCGGCTCGCGCAACTCGCCGCCGATCTTGAGCGCGAGCGCGCGCGCGCCGCCGATGCCGAAGCAGCGCTTGCCCGGCTCGCCGCCGAGGAAAGGGCGCTCAAGGCCGAGGCGCAGGCCAATGCGGCGCGCCTGTCCGGCGTCAATGCGCGCGTCGAAGCGGCCGACGCATCGCTCGCGAATTCGGAAAAGACCTTTGCCGAGCTGACCGGCGCGCTGGCCGATCTGACCGCGCGGCGCAATGCGCTGCAGGCGGCGTCGCGCGACCACAACGACCGCGTCGAGAAGCTGCAAGCCGAGTTCGCCAACATCGAGGCCGGGCTTGCGGCGAGTGGCAGCGGCGAGCCCGATCTTGCCGGGCTTGCCGGCGCGCTCAACGCCGCGCAAACGGCGCTGGCCGATGCCGAGAGCGCCGCGCGCGCCGCCGAAGCCGCGCATACTGCGGCCCGCGAACGGCTCGATGCGGTCCGCGCACCGTTCGCCGCCGCCGAACGCGGCGTGCAACGGCTCGAAACCGAAGCCAAGACGATCGAAAAGCTGCTCGCCGTTCAGAATAAGAGTCTGTGGCCGCCAGTGATGGACGCGCTCACCGTGGTTGAGGGCTACGAAAAGGCGCTGGGCGCCGCGCTCGGCGACGATCTCGACGCGCCGGTCGGCGATTCGGCGCCGATGCACTGGGCCGGCGCGGCGAGCGATCCGAGCGACCCGATTTTGCCGGATGGCATCGCGGCGCTGGCGCGGTTTGTTCAAGGGCCCTCGGAACTGGCGCGCCGGCTTGCCCAGATTGGCGTAATCGAACGCGCCGACGGCGCGCGGCTCGCACCCCTGCTCAAGCCGGGGCAGCGGCTCGTCTCCCGCGAAGGCGACCTGTGGCGCTGGGACGGTTTTGTGGTCGCCGCGCAGGCGCCGACCGGCGCCGCGCGCCGGCTCGCCGAGCGCGGCCGGCTGCAAACGATTCAGGGCGAGCTCGTCGCCGCGCGCACCGAACTCGAGGAGCGACGCCAAGCGGTGGCCGAAGCCGAAGCGGCGCTCGTGGCCGCCGCCGCCGCCGAGACGGCCGCCCGCGCAGCGTGGCGCGAGGCGCAGCATTTGACCGACACGGCTCGCGACGAGCACGCCGCCGCCGAACGTGAGATCAACCGCAACGCGGCGCGGATTTCGGCGTTGCGCGAGGCCCGCGCTCGCATCGGCACCGCTTGCGACGAAGCACGGGCCGCAATCACGGAAGCCGCCACCGCACTCGCCGGGCTCGCGGATCCGGCCGAACTCGAAGCCAAGCTCGCCGCAATCAATGAGACCATTGCCAGCGAGCGCGGCGCCTGCGCCGAAATACGGGCCGAAGCGCAGACGATCGGCCGCGAAGCCGAATTGGCCGAGCGCCGCCTGCAGGCGATCGCCGATGAGCGCAGCGCCTGGAGCGATCGCAGCGAGGGCGCCGCCGCCCAGATCGCCACCATCGGCGAGCGCAGCGCCGAAGCCGCGCGCGAGCGCGACGAGCTCAAAGACGCGCCGCAACGCTTCACCGAAATGCGCCAGGGTCTGATCGGCGAAATCGAGACCGCGACGGCCGCCCGCCGCGACGACGCCGACCGGCTCGCAGCGGCGGAAAATGTGCTGGCCGAAGCCGACAAAGCCGCGCGCGCCGCGCTCGAAGCGGTCGGCGAAGCGCGCACGGGAGTGGCGCGCGCCGAAGAGCGCGCCGACGGCGCCAGGCGCCGCCGCGCCGACATCGAGCATGAGATTCGCGAGATGCTCGAGGTCGAGCCGGCCGCGGCGGCCGAGCTTGCCGAGCTCAAGCCGGGCGCCGAACTGCCCGACATCGCCGAGGTCGAAGGGCGGCTCGACCGCATCCGCCGCGAACGCGAGCGCCTCGGCTCGGTCAATCTGCTCGCCGAGCAGGAGCTGCAAGAGGCCGAAGCGCAGCACGCCAAGCTCATCGGCGAGCGCGACGACCTGGTCGAGGCGATCCGGCGCCTGCGCCAGGGCATTCACAGCCTCAACAGCGAAGCGCGCCAGCGGCTGTTGGCCTCGTTCGCCGTCGTCAACGAGAATTTCAAGAAGCTGTTCAGCGAGCTGTTCGGCGGCGGCAATGCCGAGCTGCAGCTGATCGAGCACGAGGACCCGCTCGAAGCCGGCCTCGAAATCATGGCCAAGCCGCCGGGCAAGAAGCCGGCAACGCTGTCGCTGCTATCCGGCGGCGAGCAGGCGCTGACCGCCCTGGCGCTGATCTTCGCCGTGTTCCTCACCAACCCGGCGCCGATCTGCGTGCTCGACGAGGTCGACGCGCCGCTCGACGACTACAACGTCGAGCGGTTCTGCGACCTCCTTGACGAGATGACGCGCTCGACTGACACCCGCTTTGTCATCATCACCCACAACCCGATCACCATGGCGCGCATGAACCGTCTGTACGGCGTCACCATGGCCGAACGCGGTGTCTCGCAGCTCGTCTCGGTCGATCTCGAAGGCGCGGTGAAGCTGCGGGAGGCGAGCTAGGCTGGGCGGCTACTCGCTCGGCCGCCACGCACCGTCAGGTTTGAACGGCTTCGACGCCATAGTGAAGCGAGCCTGCAGGCTTGAGGTGCCGCGATGCTTTTCCGATAAGGCCGAGCAGCGAATAGGAGTGGATGAGGCGCTTTGACCTGAGTCTGCGTCCGTTTTTGGTCAAACGACTGGACTTAAATCGCCTCGCCCTCGCGCAAGGTGAGCGGGCTCTGCAAGGCATGGCGGGCAATGTCGTCTTTGCGCAGGAATGCGACGCCTGGCCGTGCCTTTGCGTACTTCAGGAACTCGTCCCACGCCCGCACCATCTGCGGGGTGCCGCTGCCTCGAAGTGCATTGAAATCGAGACCACGAGGCGAATGCCGTCGGGCCAGAATTGGCTTTCTTCAGTTGCCATCCCGAAGCCTCCTTACGGGGCGCTAACGCCGCGTGCTTTAGGAGTTGCTTATACGTTTGGCTTCCTCTCGCAGCGCAAGCAAAACGGCACGCGTTCATGTCTCAGCTGCGGCGGTGAAGTCGGCCGGCACGCCGGTCGAGCTGATCGAGGCCGCGAACTACAATTATGTCGAAAATGGAAGACGCGCTCGGCAATCCGTGTGGCCACAACGGCGCCTCACTGACAGTTCAACCTGCCGATATCGACATTGACGGCGCACGATTCGGCTATCGATTTGACGGCGCGAGCGAAGTCGCTGTTGTGGACCAGCTCCTGATACGTCAGGCCGGCGACAGCGGCCCGTGACGGCTGCGAAAGGTTGACCGCCAGCGCTATATCGAACGGGACATGTTTTTCTCCTACAGTTGCGACGATCGTGCAATGGAGGCTTTTAAGGAGACACGGAACGGCCGGAGGAAAAACTTCCGGTATCAACAGTCATTTTTGGGCTTTCTGGCCCGATGACGACTCGGATTTTGGTAGATTACGAACGTCACGCGCCATCTCCAGGCATGTGACTAAATCGGTGTAGCTTGACTCTCCTCCCATCGTCGCCTCGGCAATACAGTGACTCTTGTCCTCTGCCGAAAACGTCGACCACTCTTTTATCATTGCATTTCGATCGTCCTGCTCGTCTTTCATGCACTGATCGAACGTCACTGATTGAAGACCTTCTTGCAAATCCGATTGAGCGACGATGCCGTGGCAAAGCGGCGCCACGTCAAGTTTGGGATAGGCGTCCCCGTGCGCGGGCCCGGCATAGACGATTGCGAGAACAGCGAGACAGATTGCCGAATGAGTTCGCATCGCATGCTCCCTCCATTCAATTGGGTCCGACGGCGCGTCGCTTTCTGCTTTGGCGGGTGCGGTACCTCGCGCACCCACCTTTATTTTTGCGAACTACAACACCGCAATCGTTGCTCGCCGGCGTGCAATCTCATGAGACCCGCATCGAGGCGGCCGCGCCTCGAAACTATTGCCCTTCGTGGCTCTTCATGGTCGCATCGATCTTTTCTTTGACGGCGGCGAGATTGAACGACGCCGGCGACTGCATCGGCGGGTAGTTGATCGCCGTTTGCGCCAGGTCCGCCACCTTCTGCTGCACCTGGACGAAACGCCAGAATTCGCGGGCGAAGAATTCATTCATGTAGCCGGCGCCCTCGTCGTTGAGCGACTCGCCGCGAAGCGACGGCGTCCGTTCGAACGGGTCCTGGCGCAGGTTGACAACGCTCGGCATGTTGACCGTGACCTTCTCGCCGGTCCAGCCATTGGGCTGGTCGATGAACTGAAACTTGAAGTCGTCCAACCGTATGGCGCCGAGCTGGGCCTCGGAAAAGTAAAACACTTCGTGACGTGCCGACGGCCCCCTGCCGGTCAGCATGTCCATCTGGTTATAACCGTCCAAATGGTTTTTGTAGGTGCGGTCGCCCAGCTGCACGCCGTTCAAGAGCTGCTCGGTGATGTTCGGATTACCCGCGGCCGCCACGAGCGTCGGGAACCAGTCGAGGCCGGAGATGATGCCGTTCTCCACGCTGCCGGGTTTGATCTTCCCGGGCCAGCGGATGATCGCCGGAACTCGGAAACCGCCCTCGAAGACCGTGCCCTTGGTGGCGCGGAACGGCGTCATGCCGCCATCCGGCCAGGTGAAGACCTCGGCGCCGTTGTCGGTGGTGAAGATCACGATTGTGTTGTCGGCAACCCCGATGTCGTCGAGGTGCTTGAGGAGATCGCCGACGCAGTCATCGAGTTGCGCCATGCCTGCCTCTTCCAGGCCGTAGTTACTCTCGTAGTTCATTTTTGCCTGATATTCCGGCGACAGGTAGGTGAACACGTGCATGCGCGTGGTGTTGTGCCAGATGAAGAACGGCTTGCCGGCCTGCTTGGCCTGATCCATGAAGCGCTTCGAGTTATCGACCAGCACGCCGTCGAAGGTCTCCATGTCGTATTTTGCGTTCTGGCCATTCTGCCAGAGCTGGTGATCCGCGCTCATATTCTTGAAGGGCTTGAGCGGGCCTTCGTCGACGATGCGCTGCTTGCCGACCCTGCCCCAGCGCGCCATCTCAGTCGGATCGTCGTTGGCAGTCGCGTATGAATGCACCAGGTTGCGCGGACCGTATTTGTCGATCCAATCCTGCGGGTAGCTGTACCAGTACGGATCGGACATCGCGTCGAGGTGATACAGGTAGCCGAAGAATTCATCGAAGCCGTGCAGCGTCGGCAAATATTTGTTCCTGTCGCCGAGATGGTTCTTGCCGAACTGGCCGGTCGCGTAGCCGAGCGACTTGAGCGCCGTGGCGATCGTGCATGCCTGGTCTGGAATGCCAACGTCGGCGCCGGCTTGTCCGACCGTGGTCATGCCGGTGCGCAGCGGTATCTCCCCAGTGATGAAATTGGCGCGGCCGGCGGTGCAGCTCGCTTCCGCGTAGTAGTCGGTGAAGATCATGCCGTCGGCGGCGAGCTTGTCGAGGTTCGGCGTCTTGCCCGACATGATGCCGCGATGATAGGCGCCGATGTTGAACCAGCCGATGTCGTCGCCCATGATGACGAGGATGTTCGGCTTGCTCGACGGTGACGCTTGCTGCGCTTGAGCGACGGCCGCTTGCACGCCCGCAGCCGTGACCAGAGCGGATGCGGCGGCGAGCGTCGTGCTGCCAAGTAAAATGTTACGACGGCTGAGTGAATCGCGTTGATCGCCTTTCTTTGTACTCACGGTTGTCTCCTACCCCAAAAGATATGACGTGGAAGCAATCTCATTAGCTGGATTCTCGATTACGCGAGTTTGGCTTATGCGATCAGCGATCGGTATTGTTCTTAGGTGCAGCGGCAATGTCTTTTTGTACAGGAAGGATGGAGCTCAGAGAACGCTGCGGCGTTAACTTTGTTGACGCAAGCCCCCTCTACGCGAAGCCAGAATCTTCGCCGAACACATGCAACGGCACGGATAATCTTCTGGCCGCCGCGCGGATTTTCTGGAATGCAGCATGGTTGACTGCAAGTACAGCAAAGGCGCGCGGCGGCCGAAAGGCTAGGCCTCAGCGACGGCGGCCGCCGCCCGCATGAGCAACACGAGCGCCGCCGCCTCGGGCGACCGCTCCGCCCCGGTAGACCGCCCCGCCTCTGGCAACCGCGCCACCTCTTACGACGGCGCCGCCGCGATAAACTCCGCCGCCGTAATAGCCGCCGCCTCCACAATATTGGTAAGCGGGATCGCAGGTACTGGCATAGTAGCCGCTGCCTCCGTAAGCACCGCCTACCACTGCCCCGCGTCGCACGACCGCTCCGCCTCGATAGGCGACCGCTCCGCCGCGCACTGCGCCGCCTCGATAAGCTGCCCCGCCGCGGACGCCGCCACCGCGGTAACCGCCGCCGCCGCGTCCTCCGCCCCTCACTTGCTGGAGGTCGGACTGCGAGACGGCGGCGTGCTCAATGGCTGCTGCGGGCATCGCCACCACGGTGGACTGGGAAGCTAGCGAACTCAGCGCCAACGCAGCCGCAGCAGCGCTGAGGCAAATTAAGGGCTTGGACTTCATTTTTGATCTTCCTTTCGGCTGAAGTGATCAGTTTTTTTAGTTCTCCTTCACCCTCAATTTCGAAGCGCACCGGGGTAGTTCTTCGGATCGGGAATAGTTTCGGCAAAGGTCACGTGCCCGTAGCCTGCACGAAGACGTTGAACAGACGATTGCTCACCAGCGTGCGGTCGATCGAGAACCCGTCAACCCCGCACGCGGTGCGCGGGCGCTTCTTCCGCATAGTGCCATTCGGATCCCATGCGAAACGTGCCGCCGGGAATCCAAACCATGTTCCGCGGTTGTGATCGCCCCGCGCGCCGAATCGAAATGTCGCGCGTAACGTCATCCACAGCCACCTCCGGCAACGATTTCGGCAATGGCGAGTGGACACGAAAAGGCTAATGCTTGCGAGGAGTAACAAAAATTACTTTCGTATACCAAGGTATTGCCGCGGCGCGCGGCCGTGGCACACGCCTAGCAAAATTTATGAATTCGATCGTTTTCGCTGCAGCGCAGGCTATGCCGGAGTCGCGAGGACCAGCCTGATTTTTCCGCTGTCGAGCTGCGATCGGCTGATCGAACGACAGAGTCGACCAAGATACGCCGCAGCGTCGACCAGTGTGTCGGAATCCGGCATCTGCAGCGCGCAGTGGACGGCGACGTACTGGTGCAAGAGCTCGGTAACTCCCGACAGCGCGGCTTTGACCTCGTCGCTGCCGGAGCGCGCCGCGGCCAGCGATACGACGCTGATCGCGGCGGCGAATTCGTTGTTGATGCGGTGATTGAGTTCATGCAGCAGCGTGTGTTCCTGCGGCAAATGCCGCGGAGCGGCGGATTCCGCCATGACGTCCTCCCGATCAAAAATCTGCAGATGGCACCCGCTGCAGCGGCGCGCGGTCAGCGGCGCGACGCTATCCATTGCCCGGAGCATTCGCCCGACCAGGTCCGCCACAGACCGCGCCCGGCCACGCGCGACAGGCGACCGAACGCGTCACCGCCCTGGCCGTTAGCCGAAACCCTCACCTGCACGGCGCCGCTTGGCGCCACTTGGCCGTTAACGCCGTAGCTCTGATCTTCCCCAAGCACCCGGCCGCCGAGGATGCGCACGCCGGCCCGAACGGCGGCCGGACAGCTGCCGCGCGTCGTCTGCAGCATGACGCTCCAGCTCCCGTCAAAGGCGCGCGTCGCGCCGCGGCCGACGTTCCGATCGCTGGGGTAGAAGTTATAGATCGTGCCGCCGCGGTAGGCGCCCCGATACTGGGCGTAGGACGGGACGCTCGCGGCCGCGCCGAGCAACGCGACGGATGTGGTGATGACGATGGTACGCAGAAGCTTTGCCATTGGCTTTCTCCTTCTCAAAGAGGGTGCACTCACTTGGATTGTCCTGCGGCTCACGGCGTCTTCTCCCCTCAATGACTAACCGGCGCCGCGCCGCCGAGTTTCACGTTGCGTAGGATAAGGGCGAGCGGCACCGCGGCTGCGGAGATCAGCATCAGCGCCCAGAACACATCGATGTAGGCGAGAAAGGCCGCCTGGGTCTGCACTTGCTGAGCGATCCAGCCAAAGGCCTGCTGCTGGGCCTGCACCAGCGAGGCGCCTGGCGCGGCGAAATAGTCGGTCATGTGCTGTAACGCATGCTGATATCGCGTGGTCGAAGGATTGACGAGTTCGACCAGCCGGCTCTGATGAAACTGCTCGCGATGCGCGAGTATGTTGTTGGCGAGCGAGATTCCGGTCGAGCCGCCGGTGTTTCGCGCCGCATTCATCAAGGCGGAAGCCAAGTCGGTCTTGCCGGGCGGAACGCCCTCATAGGAGGCGCTGATGACCGGCAGAAAGATCAACGGCAGCCCGATGCCGAGATAGATGCGCGAGACTGCAAAGAACCAGAAGTCGGTATCGCCAGTGATCCTGGTCATGTTGTACATTGCGAACGCGGTAATCGTCGCGCCATGGCGATCAGCGTACGCGGCTGCACCTTGGCCGAAAGGGTGCCGACTACCGGCATCATCAGCGCTATCACAATCCCTCCCGGCGACAGCACCAGGCCGGCCCAGGTTGCCGTATAGCCGTATTCCTGCTGGACCAGCTGAGGCGCGTAGTTGCGTCGATTCGAAGTGCCGCGCATTGTCCCAATAGAGATAAGCGCTGGCCGCTACCGGAACAGCGAGAACGAGCGCGAGCGCGGCCGCAAACGGATGCCGGAATCCGGTGCGCGGCTCATCGCTGCGCTCCTCCGCCGGCTGCCGATCATCGTGCAACGGCGGTGAATCGACGACGGGCTGCTCGTCGGCGGGATGCTCTTGTCGTGCCGGCGCTCGCGCGCGAATGGCGGCGTCGCGCGCGTCCGCCGATGATCGCGATCAACGACCCGCTTTTCCGGAGCTGAAGATGGGCCGGATGGCGGCTCCATGCCTTCCAGGAGGAGTTGCGCGCCGAGTTCTCGGTCTTCTGCGTCGAACGACATTGTCGGCCTCCTGGCATTCGTCGATGGGCTAAACCATCGCTTCATAGAACAGAACGATACCGTTTCGTTCCATCCTACGTAGTGCCAGAACGCGGCAGCCGTCAAGAATAAATATACTGTACCGTTTCGTTTCTTTACTTTCCGTGGCAAGCGTAATAGCTGAAATGAGCAATGGGCTTAGCGGCGTCACTGGGCCCCAAAGTATGGCCCCATCACAAAACGAGGGGCGAAACTGTGGTTAGGATTCCTGCAAGAGAGGGGTGGTCGAGGCCACCGGCCGGGCGCAGCGGGCGCCCGCCGCGGCAGCGCGCCGGCGAGGTGGATGCGCGCATCCTCGAGGCCGCGCGCCGCGTCTTTCTCGAGCGCGGGCTCGCCGGCGCCAGCATCGACGAGATCGCCGCCCTCGCCCGCGCCGGCAAGCCGAGCATCTATGCCCGGTTCGCCGACAAGGAGGCGCTGTTCGGCGCGGTCGTGCTGAACAACTGTGCTACTGCGATTGAACAGTTCGAAAGCAGCGCGCCGTCCGGACCGACAATCGATGAGCGCCTGACCGACGCCGGCACCAAAATCCTGCATTGGATCCTGAGTAGTCACACTATCGATTTGATGCGAGTGTCCATTTCCGAAGCCCACCGCTTCCCGGATCTGGCAAACAACGTCCAGCGCATGGCGCGTCAGCGCGGCGAGGAGGCCGTGGGCCGTCTGTTGAGTGATGCGGCGCAATCCGACCCGCTCAGCACGGTCCCGGCATTCGCGCCGGAGCGGCTGGCGACGACGGCGCGATTCTTTGTCGATCTGGTCGTCTTTCCGCTGATCACGCGGGCACTGTTCGGCGAGAGCCTGGAATCGCTGCGGACCGAGATCGAGCCGCACGTGGCCCGCACCGTCGCATTCTTTGTTGCTGGCTGCCAGCACGGCGGCGCCGTTTGATGAAAATGGGGCGACGCAAAGGTCGCCCCATTTTTTCGTCGTTACCATTGGTCGGTGCGGAGGTTCTCGTTGTAGCCGATGCTGCCGCCGGGCAACGCCGGCACGCCGTACGAGCCCGCGGCCGCATCCAGCACCTTAGCGAAGGCGTACAAGCCGCTTCGCCGCGCGGCCGAATGGTGTCTGGTTGCAGTGGCTTGCGGGCCCCAAGAACCCCAGGTTTGCTTGCCGGTGACGTCATAATAGGACGCCATCTGGCTGCCCGTATGGTCGGCCGACTGCGCGAATGCCGGTGACGCAGCGCCCGCCGCTATGAGCGCGGCCAAGGTCGCAATTTTCCACTTGTTGATCATGGCTAATCTCCTGTGAGCGGCACAAACAAAAGCGGCTGCTTCTATTGTCCGCTCGCCAGAAGATGCGATCGGTGACGAAAAACTTAATAGCGAACAGCTGAAAGGACCGTTCGGAAAAAACTCATGATCGGCGCGATTCTGAAAGGACCATTCACCGGAGCCGAATGATCGCAGCTAGGAGCCGCACGCACGGCACAACACGCGTTCCGCCTCGTGCGAAGGAGCGACGCATTACCGTCGACAATATCGACGCGTCTTGAATTATCGCGCTTGATGGGCCGCGATCATGGCTTCGCCCATGCGCATCAGGCGCGCCCCAAGGCCGTCCCTCCCGACGCTCTGCGCGGTCACCCGCGCGCCTTCCAACAACAAATAAAGCTCGTCGGCGAGCATCTCTGGTTCATGAAGGTCGGCGCTCCGGCACAGACGCGCTAGGCGGTCGCGTTGCGCAATCTTGTATTCTTCGATCACGCGGCGCGCCGGATGGGTTTTGTCCGGCAGTTCGACTGCGGCATTGGCGAGCGCGCAGCCGCGATGATTGGCGTTGGCCACATGATCCGCCACGTCAGCAAGCCAGGCACGAAGCTGCCCATGCGGATCGTCGGGATGGGCCTGCTCATAGACTTCCCAGCGCTCGGCGCCCCGACGTCCGACCTGGCGCAGACATTCGGCGACGAGTTCATCCTTGGAGGCAAAATGGCGGTAGAGCGTCATCTTGTTCGTGCCGGCCGCCTCGGCAATGGCTTCAACTCCGATCGCCCGGATGCCATGGCGATAAAACAGCTCAGCCGCGACCGCCACGAGTCGGTCGCGCGGCGGAATTCTTTCATCGGTTCCGTTACTTAACCGCAAGGTCGCGGCTGGCATATTGTATTTCCCCTTGACCCGGGTGTTACCGGTCAGTATCTTGCGCTTTGGTGTAGTGTTACCGGTCAGTAGCACAAGCCCATCGCACTGTCACTGGGCTCAAGGAGTAAAGTGAGCCGCAATTTCCAAATCGCGCAGAAACGAGCCAAGCGGCTCTCGGGCTGGCAATCACACGCGCAATCGACGGGACTGGGGAGTGCAGGAATGATCTCATGGACCGCATGTCCGGCATAACCACTTTTGTGAAGATCGCGGAGACGGGCGGTTTCGCTGCGGCGGCGCGCAAGCTTGGCGTCTCGCCCAGCACCGTGACGACGCAGATACAGGATCTCGAAGATCGGCTTGGCGTGCGTCTTCTCAACCGCAGCACGCGCAAAGTCAGTCTCACCGAAATCGGCAAGGCCTACTACGAGCGCTGCATGCACATTCTGGCCGACATGGAGGATGCCGACAGCGCGGTTCAGGCGATGCAAGCGAAACCGCATGGCATGCTGCGCCTCAACGTCTCGCTCTCGATTCCGGTCTTGCTCTCGCGGGTCATTGCCGAATTCACCTCGCGCTATCCCGACGTCAAGCTGAGCATGGTGATGAGCGATTGCATGGTCGACCTCGTCGAGGAGGGCATCGATCTGGCGATCACCACCATGCCCGTCCCGAATTCCAATCTGATCATGCGGCGCATCGGCGCAGTCCGGCTCTTGGTGTGCGGCAGCCCCGACTATTTCGCGCAGCAGGGCGTGCCGCGCATACCGAACGATCTCATCAGTCATAATTGCCTGAAATATACGTTCTCATCGTGGGGCAACGAGTGGCGCTTCAAATCGCCGGAAGGTCAGAGCGCAGTTCATGTCACCGGCAACATGGAAGCAAACAGCGTCAATGCGTTAAAGCTCGCTGCGGCGCTCGGCCAGGGGTTAATCATGGCGCCGGAATTTCTGGTGACCGAGGAGATCAAGTCGGGCAAGCTCGTCGCGGTGTTGACCGAGTTCGCCTCTCCCGAGCTACCGATCCACGCCGTCTATCCGCACCGTCAGCACCTGTCGACCAACGTGCGCAGCTTCCTCGACCTGCTTGCCAAGCATTGCCGCGGCGGCGACCGGGAAGCCGCGATCGGCGACGCGGAGGACACGATGCCCATTCGAGCGAATGGCGCCCGGCAAGATGCACAGTTGGCATCCTTGGCACCAAAAACCGAATGGCCGCAGCCCGCCTACTGAGCGAACAAACGGTCGACCAGCACGCTGATCGCGACGCCAGCCATGGCGGCGGCGATGCCGATTGAAACGGTCTCGATGACGGTGCGAATGGCGTTGCGCTTTGCGATTGCGCACGGCCAAAGCCAAGCCCAATGAGCAGGGCTATCGTGACCACAGCGAAGACAACCCTGGCCTGAAGGACCGGAAGGAACACGAACGGCAGGATCGGCACGGCGGCGGCCAGGAAGTCTGCAAGCAGCATCCAGAATGCCTGCTCCAGGGGATTGAGCGGCGTTTGCGGATCGCTCCGCAGCGCGTGCAACAGCCCGTCGACGGCGTCAGTGCTGTGTTGGACGGCGACAACGAGGGCTTCGGATTACGCGGCCGTGAGGCCGGCCTTGGCGAGGCGGTTCGCTAGAGCGGTCGGCGAGCGCGGGGCGGAATACAAGGACAGACTCGCTGCGTTGGCCTCGTCGCGCGTAGTCTCAACGTCGAGATAGGCGCCCGCCATCATCGAGACGGCCGCTGCGACTGCACCGGAGGCGCCGGCGATCAGCACGGTTTTGGGGTTCGTGGTCGTGGCTGCGACGCCAAAGATCAAGCCGAAGATGGAAACGGTTCCGTCTTCCATGCCAAACACGATCGTGCCGACCGAATTTGCGAATGAGTCGCGCAACCGTTGCAACATCGAGCCGAGCTTCATTGCTTCCTCCGCTCCGGCATCAAATGTAGCCCGGATTGCACGTTGCGCCGGCACGCGATTTTCGCAACCGGGACCGCGCAATCCGAGTGCGTACCAGCTGGGCTGTGGATTGGAATCGGCTCTTCATCGTTTTGACGCACAGCGCAGATTGGCTGTGACGCAGATCACAGCCTGCAGATTGAACCTGCGGGAGGATTGCATCGACCAAACAGGCAGGTAGGCGTTGGGTGTCATGAGCACGTTTTCCGTGCATCACAGATGGCGTAGCCTTGCGCGGCAGTGGCCCCTGACGATCATTTCGCTCGGAATTCTGCTCTCGTTCGTCTGGGCGGCAGTGCTGATATGGCTTCTCGTCTGTGCGCTTGGCACCATCACGTGAACAAATCCGACTACAGCCCGCTCACTCATTTCCCAGCTTGAACAGCCGCCGCGCGTTGGTGCGGCCGATCTTGATGCGGTCGTTCTCGCCGATCGCGCATGCGTCGAACCAGTTGGCGGCGTGGTCGATGTTCTCGAACGGCCAGTCGGTCGAGAACATGATGCGGTCGGCGCCGATCTCCAGCATGGCGTTGATCAGCGCCTGGGTGCGGAAATTGCCCGACGTGGTGAGATAAAAGTTTGCCGAGAAATATTCGCCGAGCGGCTTTTTCGCCGGCCATTTGTTGCGGTTCGGAATCCAGGCGTTTGAGTTGTCCACGCGCCACATGCCGTACGGCAAATTCTCGCCCATGTGGCCCAAAATGATCTGCAGCCGCGGATGGGCATCGAACAGGCCGGATGCCATCAGCCGCAACGCATGCACCGCGGTCTCCTGGCCGAACGCCCAGATCGGGCCAAGGAGCCAGGGGTGGCCGTCATAAATCCGCGCGTCGCGCGGCAGCGGGTTGCGCGGATGCAGATAGAACGGCACGTCGAGCCGCTCGACCGTGGCCCAGAACGCCCGGTACTGCGGTAGGTCGTAATAAGCGATGGCGTCGCCGCTATCGAGCTGGGAAAAGCCGTTGACCAGCGCGCCGCGAAAGCCAAGCTCCTTGACGCAGCGCTCGAGCTCGCGCGCGGCGAGATCGGGATCCTGCATGGCGAGCGCGGCGAGACCCTGAAAGCGGTCGGGGCGCTTTCCCACCTGCTCGGCGAGATAATCGTTGGCGCGGCGCGCGATCTCGTCGGCGCGGGCCTTGTCGGGGATGCCCTGCACCGCCGGCGCGTTCAGCGACAGTAGCATCATCTCGATGCCGTACTGGTCCATCAGCGACAGCCGGCGGCCGTGAATGTCGGCGTTGCGCTCAGCCACTTCCCTGCGGACCGGTTCGGGAAAATAGCCCATCGAATCAGCGGCCGTTTCGGGGATGGCAAAATGCTCTTCGAGTGCGACCTTGCCCTGCATTCTCGTCCCTCCCCGCGTGCTTTTCGCCTGACGAATTAATCTTAACACGCAGCTTGCGGCGCGCCAGTTGCGGCGGCTCGCCACGTCGCGTCTGGCACGGTTCTCGCGACGAAGCATGGCGGCAAGCGGCGTTGTCTCATTCCGGGGCACCGCTCGCTCGCCTATCGCCGAACGAGATTTGTGCCCGACGCGACCATGAACACGCTGCCAAGCTATACGCTGGCGTCCCGGGCGGAGACGAACCGCCTGCTGCGCACCTGGGCGGCGGCGGCGCGGGGCACGTTCTCGATCGTGTTTTTCATGCTCGACGTCGCGCTGATCGTGGCCACGGCCTGCGGCACCGGGATTGCGTACACATTCTTAGCTTACGGAGAACGCGGCGACATCGGCGAATTCGTGCAGGTCGGCGTGCTCGCCGCCAGTATTTTCGCCATCTCGAACGCCTATCGCCGCGAATACCAACTGGCGAACCTTTTTACCTTCAAACCGCACGCCAGGCGCACCGTCCAGCTTTGGAACGTGACGCTGATCTGCCTGCTCGGGCTAGGCTTCCTTACCCAGCTCAGCGCCACCTATTCCCGCGGCTTCATCGTGCTGTTCTATATCGTCACGCTCGCCGGCCTGATCGTCGAGCGCCTCCTCATCGTGCGCCTCGCCACGCGCGCGCGCGCCGCCGGTCTCATTTCGGCGCAACGCATTTTCCTGATCGGCACCGGCGCCCAGGTCGGAAGCTTCATCAACCGCTACGAGCCGTGGGCGCTCGGCATCACCATCGTCGGCTGCCGGTTTCTGACCCCGATCGCCGCGACCGCGAGCGCCGAAGCGCGGCGCGCCGCGCTCGACCGCGACCTCGCCGAGGCGATCGCGCGTGTGCGCGGCCTCGAGCCCGATGCGATTTATCTGCTGCTGCCTTGGTCGGCGACTGAGACGGTGGGGCGCTGCGCCGACGCGTTTCTGGCGCTGCCGGTCGAAATCCATCTCGGCCCCGAGCAGATCCTGCACAAATTCGAGAACGTCGAGCTGTCGAAGCTCGGCCCGCTGGCGAGCCTGCAGCTCACGCGGCTGCCGCTGTCGACCTTCGAAGTCTTGAAGAAGCGGCTGTTCGATCTCGTGTTTGGCGCGCTGGCGCTACTCGCGCTCACGCCGCTGCTCATCGCCATTGCGGCGCTGATCAAGCTCGACAGCCCCGGCCCGGTGTTCTTTCTGCAACGCCGCTACGGCTTCAATCAGCAGCCGTTCCGCATCTTCAAATTCCGCACCATGCGCACGCTCGACGACGGCGCCATGGTGCCGCAGGCGACGCGCGACGATCCGCGCCTGACCCGTGTCGGCCGCTGGCTTCGGCGCTGGAACCTCGACGAGATTCCGCAGCTGTTCAACGTGTTGATCGGCGACATGTCGTTGGTCGGGCCGCGGCCGCACGCGCTCTCCCACGACCGCGAATACGAACAGCGCATCTCGCTCTACGCGCGGCGCCACAACGTCAAGCCCGGCATCACCGGCTGGGCCCAGATCAACGGCTTCCGCGGCGCCATCGACACCGAAGAGAAAATCCGCAAACGCGTCGAATACGACCTCTTCTACATCGACAATTGGTCGCTCTGGCTAGACCTGCAGATCATCGTGCGCACCGCGCTGTCGCCGACGGCGTATCGGAATGCGTATTGAGATGGCGCGTCATTGCGAGCGAGGCGAAGCAATCCAGAGCCGGGTGCACTGAATCCTGGATTGCTTCGTCGCCCCTTCGGGGCTCCTCGCAATGACGACGATACTGATGATTTAACCCAGCTGCCGTTCACCCGATCAGCCGCGCGATCGCGGCGACCGCGCCGACCGTGACCAGGGCTGTTGAGAGCCACAAGACGCCGATCAGGAGCCAGACCGGCCTGGTCTTGCGCACGGCGAATGAAGCAGGGTCGTCGGCGCGAGCCTCGGTCCAAGCTTCGTTCCAGGTCTCTAGCCCCGGCTGCGCCTTGCGCAACGCAGCTGTGGCGCGCTCGATCTCGGCGATGTCGCGCGCGAACTGCTCGTTGGCCCGCACGACGCCGATATCGCCGTCCACGCCGTAGTCCGCATCGTCAAAGGAAGCGGGTTCGGCGAAAGCGATGGCATCGCCGCCGAATGTGCCGGACCGGTCACTGCGATAATGCTCCGCCATGGCGTCACCTGTACGCTCGATAGAGTCCTAATCGAGCGGGTGGCGCGGCGCGACGCTCATCGAATGCTAACCTTAACGCGGCGGGCCGGAGCGCCTATGGCCTCGCTCGCCCGCCGCACGGGGCTTTCGGCCTTGCTCGCCGTTGTCGCATTTTGCGGCTATGGTGTTGTGCGCGGCCGGAAAAAGCCGAAATTCCGGGAGCGACCTACGCTGAAGGGAGCGCACTAATGAGCACTTCGACCATTATCGTGATTGCCGTCATTGTGGTGATTGTACTGTGGGCGATCAGCGTCTACAACGGACTGGTCACGATGCGGCAACGGGTCAACCAGGCGTTCGCCGACGTCGACGTGCAGCTGCGCCAGCGCCACGATCTGGTCCCCAACCTGGTCGAGACGGTAAAGGGATACGCGGCGCACGAGCGCGGCACCCTCGACGAGGTCATCAAGGCGCGCAGCGCTGCAGTCGCCGCGCAGGGAGCCCCACCGGCGCAGCAGGCCGCGGCCGAGAACATGCTGTCCGGTGCGCTGCGCCAGCTGTTCGCGCTGTCGGAAGCCTACCCGGATCTGAAGGCTAACGCCGAATTCCAGCAATTGCAGGCCGAACTGACCGACCTTGAGAACAAGATCGCGGCGTCGCGGCGCTTCTTCAACAACGCGGTGCAGGAATACAACACCTCGATCCAGCGCTTTCCGGCGGCTTTGTTCGCCAGCTCCTTCGGCTTTACGCCGAAGGACTTCTTCGATCTCGGCACCGACCGCCAGGCCGAGCTGCAGGCGCCGCAGGTCAAGTTCTAAACCGCAGGACTGCGCCGGCGCGCCATGGCTGCCTACGGCCTTTATACGCACATCCAGTCGAACCGCCGCCGTTCGATCGCGCTGCTCGTCGGGCTGTTCTTCCTGGTCTACGTATTGGTCTATGCCGGCGCGCTCGTTGCCGAGGCGCTGTCGGTCAATGCCGATCTCAACACGCTGTTGCAGCTCGCCTGGGCCGACCTCATCACGGCTGCGCCGCTGGCGACGCTTGGCACCGCGGCCTGGATCGCCATCGCCTATTATTTCCATCAGAACATGATCGATGCGCTCACCGGCGGCCGCGAGGTGACGCGCACCGAGATGCCGCGGCTCTACAATCTTCTGGAGAATCTCTGCATCTCGCGCGGCATCACCATGCCGAAGCTGAAAGTCATGGAGAGCGACGCGCTCAATGCCTTCTCCACCGGCATGAACGAAAAGCAATACGCCATCACCGTGACGACCGCGCTGTTGGACCGGCTCGACGATGCCGAAGTCGAAAGCGTGCTCGGCCACGAGCTGACCCATATCCGCAACGGCGACGTGCGCATGATGGTCATCGCCGTGATCATCGCCGGCGTGGTCTCGTTCTTCGCCGAGTTGATTTTCCGGCTGTGGTTCTACAACGGCTTTTCCTTCGGCCGCTCGCGCTCGTCCAACGACCGCGGAGGCGGTGGCGCGGGCTTGGCGATCCTCGTCGCCATCGTGCTCCTGGTTATCGCCTACGCGCTGTCGTTCATCATTCGGCTCGCGCTGTCGCGCGCGCGCGAATATTTGGCCGACGCCGGTTCCGTGGAACTGACGCAAAATCCCGACGCCATGATCTCGGCGCTGCGCAAGATCGAGGGCCGAGGCGAGCTGCCGGGTGCCACCTCGGCGGTGATGGAGCTATGCGTCGACAATCCGCGCGAAGGGTTTGGCGAGCTGTTCGACACTCATCCAACGGTGGAGGACAGGGTCGCGGCCTTGATCAAATATGCCGGCGGGCATGATACCGGACCGATTGCGCTGCCGGAGCCAGGAGAGGAGGCGCCTGCCGATTCCGCCGAGCCGCCGGCCGAGGGCCCCTGGGGTGCGGCCGAGAACGACCGCGGCGGCGCCGCCGCGTCGGACGAGCAACCGGCTCCGCCTGCGGCCGCGCCCGACCAGCAGTCGCCGCCGTCTTCGCCCGGTCCGTGAGGTCCGCATAGCGGCTAACTGCAATCGCCTCACGTTTACTTCTTCGACTGGCGAGGCTGCGCGAATCAGAAGCGGGGTATAACCTCACGCCTCTCCTTCCAAATCGCCCTTCGGCTGTGTAGAAACGATTGTTGTGGTGTAGGGGACGCGACGCTCCCGCTTGGCAAAACCTGCCGCATGGGCCGGTGCAACCGCCGGTCCTAGGCAACTGGCGCCGCGTCAGCGAGGGGAAAGCCATGGCGAAGCCAGCTGTGATCGTGGTCGGCGCGGACAAGGGCGGCGTCGGCAAGACCACCGTGGCACGCACGCTGCTCGATTACTTCACCGCCCATCACCTCCCGACGCGCGCGTTCGACAGCGAATCGCCCAAAGGCACGCTCAAGCGCTTTCATCCCGACGTGACCGAGATCGTCGACGTCACCTTGGTTCCCGACCAGATGAAGATCTTCGACACCCTGGCGAGCGTCGAGGCCCAGGTGACGGTGATCGACGTGCGCGCCGGAATGCTGTCGCCGACGCTGCGCGCGTTACGCGACATCGGCTTCCTCGAAGCGGTGAAAAAGGGTCAGATCACGTTCGCGGTGTTCCACATCCTCGGCTCCTCGATCGCCTCGCTCAACGAGATCGAAGACACCGCTCCGTTCACCACCGACGCCAGGTATTTCCTGGTCAAGAACTACGTCAACAACACGAGCTTCTTCGAGTGGGACCAGGCGACCCACGCCGCCTATTTCAACAAGCTCAAGGACGCAGTCGAGATCAGCATCCCCAAGCTCAATGAAATGGCCTACGAGCAGGTCGAGCTTGCCTCGGTGCCGTTCCTCACCTTCGTCGCCAACAAGGGGCCGAAGGGCGATCCGGCCAATTACTCGTTCGTGCTGCGCGGCTATGTGCGGCACTGGCTCGGCAACGTCTGGGCCGAATACGATCGCATCAAGCTCAACGACATCATCGCGGCGGGCGCCCCAGTCAATAATCCGCGCGTGCAGGCGGCGCGCTCTTAAAGTGCGGCTGCCATGCCGCAGCCGGCGCCAGTTTATATCGTCGCCTCGCCGCGGCCGCGCGTCGGCAAGACGCTGCTGGCGCGGCTGTTGATCGAATTCTTCCGCGCCGGCGATCGTCCTCTTGTCGCTTACGATCTCAATCCGCGCGATCCGGTGCTCGCCGGACATTTTCCGCGGCTGGTTCGGCCGATCGACATCGCCGATACGCGCGGCCAGATGATGTTGTTCGACCAACTGATCGCTTCCCAACCGGTCACGCGCGTGATCGATCTTGGCTACAAGTCCTTCGATCAGTTCTTCGCCGTCATGGCCGAGATCGGCTTCGCGCCGGAGGCGCGGCGGCGCACGATCGAGCCCGTCGTGTTGTTCGTGACCGAGAGCGCCGCTTCGATCGTGCGGGCCTACGCCAATTTGCGGAAGCTCATCCCGGACGCCACGTTCGTGCCGGTGCACAACGAGGCCGTGTCAGTGACCTTCGACAAGGAGGACTACCCGCCGTCGCGTGCGGAGTGCCGCATGATCCGCATACCGCGGCTGTCGCCGGTGGTGCGCGGCGTCATCGACCGGCCGAGCTTCTCGTTCGGCGCCTACATGGTGGCAACCGCGGGCGGCCCGACCGAGGTTCACCAGTGGATCGGTACCATCTTCGCCGAATTCCGCGAGCTCGAATTGCGCCTCCTGATGGGCAAGCTCAGTGCTTCGCTTTCGCGACGCAGCGCGCCGGCTTGGCGTGGGCGCGGGAGCTTCTAATAGGCTCGTCATCGGCGGCCGGTCAGTGTCCCTCGAAGCTGACGAGCGTGCGCACCGGGATGCCGAGCTTCTCGATCTTCTTGGCGCCGCCGAGGTCCGGCAGGTCGATGATGAAGCAGGCGGCGAGCACATCGGCGCCGATCTGCTGCAGGAGCTTGCAGGCGGCTTCGGCGGTGCCGCCGGTGGCGACCAGATCGTCGACCAGGATCACCCGCTCGCCGCGCGTCACCGCGTCCTCGTGCATCTCCATTTCGTCGATGCCGTATTCGAGCGAGTAGCCGATGCTCACGCGCTTGAACGGCAGCTTGCCCTTCTTGCGGATCGGCACGAAGCCGGCCGAAACCTGATGCGCCACCGCACCGCCTAGAATAAAACCGCGCGCCTCGATGCCGGCGACCTTGTCGATCTTGCCGCCGGCCCAGGGCTGCACCAGTTCGTCGACGGCGCGGCGAAACGCCCGCGCATTGCCGAGCAAGGTGGTGATGTCGCGAAACATGATGCCCGGCTTCGGGTAGTCCGGGATCGAGCGGATCGCGGCTTTGAGATCGTTCTCCAGCGCGGCGGTGATCATGGTCGGCGGCCCCTCAGTCGGCAAAGTTCGCTTGCAGCCCGGCGCACTCTGGCGAACCATGGCGGCGGACGCAACCGGAGAACCCGCCCATGACCGACGGCCAGCGCTTCGTCATCGTCGACCTGCGCATCCCCTTTTTCCGCCTCGTGCTGTTCTTCATCAAGGCGGCGCTGGCGGCCATCCCGGCGGCGATCGTCGTCGGCTTTCTGCTCATGGTCGTGACGGCGCTGATCGCCGCCGTCGGCCACGGCAGCTTCGTCATGATGCATCGCTGGTCGTTCTGACCGCGCGGTGCGCTCAGCGTCCGTATTCGGTCGGCGCGCGCGGCTGCTCGAGTTCGGGATGCAGCTCGACCTCGTGCCAAACCTTGTTCTTGGTGAAATAGAGCAGAGCCGACAGCACGATCAGATAGATCATGACCTGGAAGCCCAGCCGCTTGCGCTCGTCGAGCTTCGGCTCCGACGCCCACATCAGGAAAGCGGCGACGTCGCGGCCATACTGGTCGACGGTCTCCGGCGTGCCGTCGGTGAATTTGACCTGGCCGTCGCTGATCGGCTTGGGCATGGCGATGGCATGGCCCGGAAAATACTTGTTGTAATGCGTGCCCGGCGGCAGCACGAAGCCGGCTGGCGGATCGGTGTAGCCGTTGAGGATGGCGTGAATGTAGTCCGGTCCGCCCTCCTGATATTGGGTGAAGGCGTCGAAGATGAACCAGGGAAAACCGCGGTCGTAGCCTCGCGCCTTGGCGAGCGTCGACATGTCAGGCGGCAGCCCGCCGCCAAGCGCGGCCCGCGCCGCCTGGGCGTTGGCGAACGGCGGCGGGAAATAGTCGGAAATTTTTCCAGCCCGCTGGAACATCTGGCCCTGATCGTTGGGGCCGTCGGTGACCTGGAAGGTCGCCGCGATGGCGGCGGCCTGCGCTTCGGTGAAGCTCGGTCCGCCCGGGTCAGCGAGGTTGCGGAACGACAGGAGCTTGAGGCTATGACAGGTCGAACAGACCTCGCGATAGATCTTAAAACCGCGCTGCAATTGCTCGGGGTCGTATTGGCCGAACGGGCCGGCGAACGACCATTGCTGCAGCGGCGGCGCGTCGGCCTCCTGGGCGCGGGCCGGAAGTGCGATGCCAGCCAGCGCAGCGGCGAGCACGAGTGCCGTCATGAGTTCGCGATAAGACTTCATGATGCGGCTCCCGCTACGCTTTGCCGCCAGCCCGTGGCGGGCCGGATGCGCCGATCGGCGCGCCCTTCTTCAGCACCGATTCGGAAATCGAGTTCGGCAACGGTTTGGTCCGCTCGAACAAGCCGAGCAGGGGCAGGATGATAAGGAAGAAGGCGAAGTAATAGACCGTGAATAGCCGCGCCGCGATCACATAGCCACCGGCCGGCTCCTGCGAGCCGAGATAGCCAAGTCCGATCACCACGGCGAAGAAAATGAACAGGAACTGACGATAGGCCGGCCGGTATTTGGCCGAACGCACGACCGACGTGTCGAGCCACGGCATGAAGGCGAGGATCAGGATCGAGCTCGCCAGCGCGATGACGCCGAGCAGCTTGTTCGGGATGCCGCGCAGGATGGCGTAGAACGGCAGGTAATACCATTCCGGCACGATGTGGGTGGGCGTCTGGCCGGGATTGGCCGGAATGTAATTGTCGGTGTGGCCGAGATAGTTGGGAATGTAGAAGATGAACCAGGCGAACGCGATGCAGAACAGGCCGACGAAGAACGCGTCCTTGATGGTCGCGTAGGGCGTGAACGCCACAGTGTCCTTCTCGGTCTTCGGCTCGACGCCGGTCGGATTGTTCTGGCCGACCATGTGCAGCGCCCAGATGTGCAGCACGACCACGCCAGCAATGACAAACGGCAACAGGTAGTGCAGCGAGTAGAAGCGATTGAGCGTCGGATTGCCGACCGCGAAACCGCCCCACAGCCAGGTGACGATGCCGCCGCCCACCGCCGGAATCGCCGAAAACAGGTTGGTGATGACGGTCGCCGCCCAGAAGCTCATTTGGCCCCACGGCAGCACGTAACCCATGAAGCCGGTCACCACCATCAACAGGAACAAAATGACGCCGAGGATCCATAACACTTCGCGCGGCTCCTTGTAGGAGCCGTAATACATGCCGCGGGCGATGTGGATGTAGACGGCGACGAAGAAGAACGATGCGCCGTTTGCATGGATGTAGCGCAACAGCCAGCCGTAATTGACGTCGCGCATGATCGTTTCGACGGAATCGAAGGCGAGATTGACGTTCGCCGTGTAATGCATCGCCAGCACCACGCCGGTGATGATCTGCACGGTGAGCATGAAGGCGAGAATGCCGCCGAACGTCCACCAATAGTTCAAATTGCGCGGCGTCGGATAGGCGATAAACGACGAATAGACGAGGCTCGCGATCGGCAGCCGCCGTTCCATCCATTTCATGAATGGGCTGCGCGGCTCGTAGGTGGCATGTCCGCTCATGATCGAACCTTAAGCCTTGCGGGAAATCAGATGAACGGAAAGGAAGTCGAGGCGCATCGGCTCGGCCGTTGAGATGACAATCACCGTCTCAACCCTCTTTACGTCTAGCCGTTCGACCACCCGCGCTGCAGGTCGCCCTCCCTCTAGCCTCGCCCCCGTGGTGGGGGAAAGGCATAAGGGGCACGGCGGATGGTCCGGTCGCGCCGGCCTGGGGAAGGTCGGCGGCGACGCAATCCGGCGGCGTTCTATTGGCACCCTTGCCGACCGAGCGCAAGTGTGGCCTGAAAGGTGGCCGCAGCAATGCGCATCGCCCTCTACCAGCCGGACGTCCCGCAGAACACCGGGACCATCCTGCGGCTTGCCGCCTGCTTCGGCATTGAGGCGCATCTCGTCGCACCGGCGGCCTTTCCCATGTCCGACCGCGCCTTTCGCCGCGCCGGCATGGACTACCTCGATGCTGTCGCGCTGGTCCGCCATGTCTCATGGCCGGCATTCGAGACCTGGCGGAAGGTGCACTGCTGCCGCCTCGTACTTTTCACCACGACGGCGACGCAGTCCTATCTCGATTATGCCTTTCGCGCCGACGACGTGCTGCTGTTCGGCCGCGAATCGGCCGGCGTGCCGCAGCAGGTGCATGCCGCCGCCGATGCGCGGCTCGTCATCCCGATGCGGCCGGGGCTGCGATCGCTCAACGTCGCGGTCGCCGCCGCCATGGCGGCCGGCGAGGCGCTGCGGCAGACCGGCGGGCTTGCGCCATAGCCCGGAGGGGATTCGGCAGCGCCGGGCCGGCATCTATGCCGGGTGAGCCCCAGCCGGTACAAGGCGCCCATGGCCGCCAGCCCGCTGAGCGAACGCAAAGAGCACGCGCGACTCTGGTTCGAAGAGCTCCGCGACCGCTTGGCCGCGGCGCTCGAACAGGTCGAGGATTCGCTGCCCGCAGGCGCGCCGTCGTCGGATCGCCCCGCCGGCCGCTTCGTGCGCACGCCGTGGAGCCGCACCGATCATAGCGGCGCGCCGGGCGGCGGCGGCGAAATGGCGATGATGACGGGCCGCGTGTTCGAAAAGATCGGCGTGCACGTGTCGACCGTGTTCGGCGAATTTGCGCCGGAATTCCGCAAGGACGTTCCGGGCGCCGCCGACGACCCGCGTTTTTTTGCCACCGGCATTTCGCTGATCGCCCATCCGCACAATCCGCATGTGCCGGCGGCGCATATGAACACGCGGTTTGTCGTCACCACCAAATCATGGTTCGGCGGCGGCGCCGATCTCACCCCGGTGCTCGAACACCGCCGCACCCAGGATGATCCGGATACCGTCGCGTTCCATGCCGCCATGCAATCGGCCTGCGACGGGCATCCGGCGGTCGCGCCCTACGACAAGTTCAAAAAATGGTGCGACGAATATTTTTTCCTCAAGCACCGCGGCGAGATGCGCGGCATTGGCGGTATTTTTTACGATTATCTGGAAACCGACTGGGAGGAAACGTTCGCGTTCACCAAGGACGTCGGCCTCGCCTTTCTGCGCATCTATCCTGAGCTGGTGCGCAGAAATTTCGCCAAACCGTGGAGCGAGGCCGAGCGCGAGGAACAGCTCATCCGCCGCGGCCGCTATGTCGAGTTTAACCTGTTGTACGACCGCGGCACCATTTTCGGCCTGCGCACCGGCGGCAACGTTGAGTCGATCCTGTCCTCGATGCCGCCGGTGGTGAAGTGGCCGTAACAAAGGGTCGTCCTGCCCGCGGACGCAGCAGCCGACGTTCACGAATGCCATTAATAGTCACGCAGCGTTCGCCGACGAACAATCGTCACAAGGCCCCTCTAGGATTCGCTCGTGCAATTCGCGAAACGAGAGGAGGTTCCGAATGGCATTCGAACCTGGCGATGTCGTGACGCTCAAGTCCGGCGGGCATTCCACGACGGTGGTGTCGGGCGGCGACGAAGATGTCGATTGCCTGTGGGTCAGCGACGATGGCGAATTGTTCCGACAATCGATCCCGGTGGTAGCGCTGACCGCGGTCGAAATCTTCGGCAGCCGAGAGACGGAACACGCCGAAGAGGAGGCGGACGAAGCCGAAGACGAAGAAGAGGATGATGAAGAGGACGAGGATGAAGACGAAGAAGAGGATGACGAAAAGGACGAGGACGACGACGACGAGGAAGACGAGGACGAAGAGCCGGCTGAACAGCGCCGCGCCAAGAGGCGCTGACTAGGCGTTGGATGGCGTCCGGTCCCGCCGTCTGCGGCCGCGGCGGGACTTAAAGCTCGTTAACGTCAAGCGCTCGCTCAGCCGCGCACCGCGCCGAAGATCATCATGCCGCCGCCGATGAGCACGACGGCGTCGAGCATCGCGGTGTGCACGTGCACCGGCAGCCGCTCGACGATCAGCCGCGCCAAGAACGTGCTCGGAAAGCCGACGCCGCCGATCACGAGACCGATCAACAGCACGGTCGGCGTCAGCGCGCCGGCCAAGCCGAAAACCGTGATCTTGATCACGCCCATGACCACCGAGACCATGGCGTCGGTCGCGATCACCGCGGCGCCTTCGAGCCCACCCGCCATCAGGAGCGACAGCAGGATGACGCCGGCCCCGGTGGTGGCGCCGACCAGGATGCCCCAGCCGGCCGCAGCCGCGGCGAAGCCTTTTTCACTAAGGCGGTGGCCGCGGCGCTTGAGCACGCGGCGCAACGGCACCGTGGCAATAAGCGTCGACCCGATCACGATGGCGGCGCCACGGCCGGATAGCAGCGTATAGAGCCAGGCGCCGAGCGCGCAGGTTGGCAGCGCAGCGACGAGCGCGATGACGGCGCGGCGCGGCTCGAGCTTTTTGCGGAAGGCGGCGATGCGCGCCGAATTGGTGAACAGCGCCGAAATGGCGATAATCGGCACCACCGGGGCGGCGCCGACCAGCGGCACCAGGACGAGCGGCATCAGCGCGCCGGTGCCGTAGCCCGCCACCCCACCGGCCACGGCCGAAAACGCCGCGAGACCGGCGATCAGCGCCAGCTGGGTGAGCGACACGTCGGGGATCGGCGGCATGGTGCGCAGGTCCGGCCCAAACTTTCGGCCGTTGACTTGCGACGGCCCAGTTACGAGAACAGCACATAACAGGCACAATGCCGCGCTGTCGCGTCACTGCCCGCAGGAGAGTTTGGGGATGGACCTTGGAATTGCCGGCCGCAAGGCCATCGTCTGCGCCTCGAGCCGGGGCCTCGGCCGCGCCTGCGCAAAGCGCTTGGCGGAGGCCGGCTGTGAGGTCGTGATCAACGGCCTCGACAAGGACCGGTTGGCGGCGACCGCCGAGGAGCTGCGCAAGGAGACCGGTGCCAAGATCGTCGCCGTGGCCGCCGACGTCGCATCGCCGGAAGGCCAAAAGGCGCTGTTTGCCGCCTGCCCGGAGCCGGACATCCTGGTCAACAATAACGCCGGTCCGCCGTTTCGCGACTTTCGCGCCCTCGACCGGCAAAAAATGATCGACGGCGTCGTTGGCAACATGATCGTCGCCGTAGAGCTCGTCCAAAAGGCGATCGACCCGATGGTGGCGAAAAAATTCGGCCGCATCGTCAATATCACCTCGGGCTCGGTCAAAATGCCTTTGTTCGGCCTCGACCTGTCGTCGGGAGCGCGCGCCGGGCTGACCGCTTTTCTCGCCGGCGTCGCGCGGTCGGTCGCCGCCGCCAACGTCACCATCAATTTCATGCTGCCGGGCATTTTCGACACCGACCGCTTCCGCTCCAACGTGGTGTCGACCGCGGAGAAGAGAGGCACCAGCTACGACGAAGCGCTCAAGCTCAACATCGATTCGGTCCCGGCGCGCCGCCTGGGCACGCCCGACGAGTTCGGCGCCACCTGCGCCTTCCTGTGCTCGGCGCAAGCCGGCTACATCACCGGCCAGAACATCCTCATCGATGGCGGCAGATTCCCCGGCGCGTTCTGAAGGATAATTGCCTCAAGATATCGACCAAGGAGACTGCAATGAAACTGCTCCGCTACGGCCCGCTCGGCCGCGAAAAGCCCGGCATGCTCGACTCCCAGGGCCGCATCCGCGACCTGTCAAAAATCGTCGCCGACATCGACGGCGAAGCGCTGGGGCCGAAGGGACTCGCCAAGCTGCGCAAGCTCAATCCTGAAAAACTGCCGCTGGTGAAGGGCAAGCCGCGCATCGGCGCTTGCGTCGGCAAGGTCGGCAACTTCATCGCCATCGGGCTCAATTACTCCGACCACGCCGCCGAAGCCGGCATGCCGATCCCGCCGGAGCCGGTCATCTTCAACAAGGCGCCGACCTGCATCTGCGGGCCGAACGATGATACCATGATCCCGAAGGATTCATCGAAGCTCGACTGGGAGGTCGAGCTCGGCATCGTCATCGGCAGCCGCGCGCGCTATTTGTCCAAGGATAAAGCGCTCGACGTGGTCGCCGGCTATTGCCTCGCCAACGACGTCTCCGAGCGCGTATTTCAGATCGAGCGCGCCGGGCAGTGGACCAAGGGCAAAGGCTGCGAGACGTTCGGCCCGCTCGGGCCGTGGCTGGTCACCAAGGACGAGCTCAAGAACCCGCAGAACCTCGCCATGTGGCTCGACGTCAACGGCGAGAAACGCCAGCGCGGCAATACCTCGACCATGATCTTCGACTGCCGGCACATCGTCTGGGCCTGCTCGCAATATTTTTGCATGGAGCCGGGCGACGTCATCATCACCGGCACGCCGCCCGGCGTCGGGCTCGGCATGAAGCCGCCGCAATTCCTCAAAGCCGGCGACGTGGTCACGCTCGGCATCGACGGCTTGGGCGAGCAGCGGCAGAACGTGGTGAAGTTCAAGATGTGAGTCATCTTCCCATCGATCGGGGAAGCAAGACGCGCGCAAGTGCCGCAACAAGGGTGCACTTGCATGCCCTCTGATCTGATCATCCTCGGCCTCAACGCCTATCACGCCGACGCCGCGGCTTGCCTTGTGCGCGGCGGCGAACTTGCGGCCGCGGCCGAGGAGGAGCGGTTCCGTCGCGTCAAGCATTGGGCCGGCTTTCCGTCCCAAGCCATCGCCTACTGTTTGAGCGAGGCGAAGCTCGATCTCGGCGATGTGACCCACGTTGCGATCAATCGCAGCGGGCGCGCCAATTTTTTCCGCAAGCTTGGCTATGTGCTGGCCTCCCGGCCGAGTCCCTGGTTGCTTTCCGCCAAGTTGAAAAATCGCAAGCAGGTGACGCGCATCGCCGACGAGCTCAGTGCCCTCCCCGGCCGGCCGTTCACCGGCAGGATCGCGCACGTCGAGCACCATCGCGCGCATCTCGCCTCGGCATTCTATGCATCGCCGTTCGCCGAAGCGGTCGCGCTGTCGGTCGACGGCTTTGGCGATTTCGCCAGTGCGGCGTGGGGCGCCGGCTCCGGCACGGTCCTGTCGCTCGACGGCCGCATTCTGTTTCCGCATTCGCTCGGCGTCTTTTACCAGGCGATGACGCAATATCTCGGCTTCCCGCATTATGGCGACGAGTACAAGCTGATGGGGCTCGCCGCCTATGGCGGGCCGGCGCGCCGCGCCGCAGTGCGGCGGCTTATGAGCTTGCGCGACGACGGCGGCTTTGCGCTCGATCTGAAATATTTCCGCCATCACACCGACGACATCAGCTACGAGTGGGCGGGCGGCGCGCCGGTGTTCGGCCCGCTGTATTCGCCGGCGCTTATCGAGGCGCTGGGGCCGCCGCGGGCGCCCGATGATCCGATCGAAAAACGCCATCGCGACCTCGCCTTCGCGACGCAAGCCGTTTACGAGGACGCGTTTTTTCATCTGCTGCAAAGCTTGCAACGGCACTACGGCCATGCCGCGCTCGCGCTTGCCGGCGGCTGCGCCTACAACTCGGTCGCCAACGGCAAGATTTTGGACCGCACCGGCTTTAAGCACATTTATGTGCAGCCGGCCGCCGGCGATGCTGGCGGCGCGCTGGGCGCCGCCTACGCGATTTGGCATCGGCAGGGCGCGCGCGCCGCGCCAATGACTCATGCGTATTGGGGGCCGTCGTTCGCGGACGCCGAGCTTGGCGCGCTGTTGGCGGAGCGGCGCGACACGATCGCGGCTGCGGGCTGCACGCTGCGGCGCTTCGACGACGAGGCCGAGCTGATCGAGGGCGCGGCGCGCGCCATCGCCGAGGGGCTCGTGGTCGGCTGGTTTGCCGGCCGGATGGAATGGGGCCCGCGCGCGCTCGGCAACCGCTCGATTCTCGCCGATCCGCGCCGCGCCGACATCAGAGAAATACTTAACAGCAAGATCAAGCGCCGCGAATCGTTCCGGCCGTTCGCCCCGTCGGTGCTGCGCGAGGCCGTGGCCGACTGGTTCGAGCGCGATGTCGATGCGCCGTTCATGCTCGAAGTCATCCCCATTCGTCCCGAGCGCCGCGACCAGATACCGGCGGTGACCCACATCGACGGCAGCGGCCGGCTGCAGACCGTCGAGCGCGCCGCCAATCCGCGCTTCCATGCGTTGATCGCCGCGTTTGCCAAGCTGAGCGGCGTGCCCATGGTGCTCAACACCTCGTTCAACGAAAACGAGCCGGTGGTGTGCCGGCCGGAGGAAGCGCTCGATTGCTTCCTGCGCACCAATATGGACGTTCTGGTGCTGGGCAATTACTGGCTGCGACGCTTACCGGCGGCGTGCTAGTCTAAAATCATGACGCCTTAGCCGTATGATGCTCCAGAGGACGGCCACATGCATCTTGAAACGCGCGTGTTGGTGACCGGCGGCGCCGGTTTTTTGGGTTCGCATCTGTGCTGGGAGCTGCTGCAGAGGGGTGCCACCGTCCTCTGCCTCGACAATTTCTTCACCGGCACGCGGCGCAACGTCGAGGACCTGCTCGACCACCGCCGCTTCGAACTGTTGCGCCACGACGTGACGTTTCCGCTTTATGTTGAGGTCGATCGAATCTTCAATCTCGCCTGCCCGGCTTCGCCGGTGCACTATCAGCACGATCCGGTGCAGACCACCAAGACCAGCGTGCACGGCGCCATCAACATGCTCGGGTTGGCCAGGCGGCTGCGCGCCAAAATTCTGCAAGCCTCGACCTCCGAAGTGTACGGCGATCCGGCAATCCATCCGCAAATCGAGAGCTATTGGGGCAACGTCAATCCGATTGGGCCGCGCTCCTGCTACGACGAAGGCAAGCGCTGCGCCGAGACATTGTTCTTCGACTACCGCCGCCAGCACAATCTGCCCATCAAGGTGGCGCGCATCTTCAACACTTACGGCCCGCGCATGCATCCCAACGACGGCCGCGTGGTGTCGAACTTCATCGTCCAGGCGCTGCTCGGCCACGACATCACGGTGTTCGGCGACGGCTCGCAGACCCGCTCGTTCTGCTACGTCAACGACATGGTCGACGGCCTCCTCCGGCTGATGGACACCGCCGACGAGGTGACCGGGCCGATCAACCTCGGCAACCCGCAGGAGTTCACGATTCTCGATCTGGCGAAAGCGGTGATCGAGTTCACCGGCTCCCGCTCGCGCGTCGTGCATCGGCCGCTGCCGCAGGACGATCCGCGGCAGCGCTGCCCGGATATCACACAGGCGCAGCAAGTGCTGGGCTGGAAGCCGAAGACCGATCTCACGGAGGGGATCCAGCGCACCATCTTTTATTTCGATGCGCTGCTCGGCAACGAAGAGCTCGGGCCACTGATCAAGCAGCAATTTGGCGCGCCCCCTCCCTTCCCTCCGCCGCAAGCGGGGGAGGGTTAGGGTGGCGCATGCGGCGTCTGATCTTCGTCAATCGCTTCTTCTTCCCGGATCATTCGGCGACGAGCCAAATCCTGTCCGATCTCGCCTTCCATTTGGCTGCGAGCGGGCGCGAGGTTCAGGTCGTCACAAGTGCGCAGATCTACGACGCACCGCAGGCGTCGCTGCCGGACTTCGAGACCATCAACGGCGTGCAGGTGCATCGCGTGCCGTCGAGCCGGTTCGGCCGTGGCAGCCTGGTCGGCCGCTCGTTTGATTATTTGACGTTCTACCGCGCGGCGCGACGGCGGCTCATCGGGCTCGCCCGACCCGGCGATCTCCTGGTGGCCAAAACCGATCCGCCGCTGCTCTCGCTGCCGGTCATGGCAGCGGCGCGCCGCCGCGGCGGCGGCCTAATCAACTGGCTGCAAGACCTTTATCCGGAAATCGCGGTGGCGCTCGACGTGCCGCTCATCCGCGAACCGTTTGTGGCGCGGCAGCTCGCGCGCCGGCGCGACCGCTCGTTGCAGGCCGCCGAAGCCAATGTTGTCGTCGGCGAGCTGATGGCCAAAAAACTTGCCGCGCTCGGCGTGGCGCCGGCGCGCATTCACGTCATCCCGAACTGGTGCAACGACGTGGAATTGCGCCCGCTGCCAGCGGCGGATAATCCGCTCCGCCAAGCTTGGCGGCTTCAGGATAGATTTGTCTTCGGCTATTCCGGCAATCTGGGCCGGGTTCACCAATTCGAAACCGTGCTTGCCGCCGCGGCAAGCCTGCGTGACGACCCTCGTTTTGTTTTTTTGATGATCGGCGGCGGCAAACGATACGAAGAACTGCGCAGCGCCGTGGAACGCGAGCGCTTGGCCGGCTCGTTCCGTTTCATGCCGTATCAGTCGCGCGAATCATTGGCGCAATCGCTCGGCGTGTGCGACGCGCACTGGGTCTCGCTCAATCCCAAGCTCGAAGGTTTGCTTGTGCCGAGCAAATTTTACGGTATTGCCGCCGCCGGCCGGCCGATCATCATGCTCGGCGACCCGGACGGCGAACTCGGCCGACTGGTGACGGCGCATCGCTGCGGCTTCGCCGTCAAGGCAGGCGACGCCGACACTCTGACTGGCATCCTGCGGCGGCTCGCGGATCAGTCGGACACCGTCGCGCAGATAGGCAAACGAGCGCGGCGGTTATTGGAAACGCAGTTCAGCCGGGCGCAGACATTGGAGCGCTGGCGCCAATTGCTGGATCGGCTGGATCGAATGCAACCCGGAGCGCAGGAAAGCACCCAGCGGGAGGATACGCCATGATGCTGCCGCGCGAGCGCCTGCCCTACTCGTCGCCGTTCAGCCGTCCGCCGCTGAAGCTGCCCGGCAAGGCGCGCATGGTGGTCTGGTCGGTGGTCAACATCGAGGAATGGGAAATCACGCGGCCGATGGCGCGGCAGATTTCGCAAGCCCCCATGGGCCAGAGCGCCATTCCCGATATGCCGAACTGGACGTGGTACGAATACGGCATGCGGGTCGGCTTCTGGCGCCTGTTGCGCACGCTGCAGGTGGCCGGCGTCACGCCGACCATGTCGATCAACGCCAAGGTCTGCGAGACCTATCCGCAGGTCGCCGCCGCGGCGCGCGACGCCGGCTGGGAATTCATGGCGCACGCCTATGTGCAGATGCCAATCCAGCAGATCGAGGACCAGCGCGCCGTGATCCGGCAGTCCGTCGAGCTGATCGAGAAATTCACCGGCAAGCGGCCGCACGGCTGGCTCGGGCCGGGCCGCGGCCAAACGTTCGACACGCTTGATTACCTCACGGAATGCGGCTTGACCTGGTTCGGCGATTGGATCCTCGACGATCAGCCGCTATGGGTCAAAACTGCCAACGGCCCGATCCTGTCGATCCCCTACAGTGCCGAAATCAACGACATCACGCTGATGGTGTCGCATCACCACGAATCCGACGTGCTGCTCAAACGCACCATCGACACGTTCGATCGGCTCTATACCGAATCAGCGGAATCCGCGCGCGTCATGGCCATCGGCGTGCACCCTTACGTCACCGGCGCCGCGCACCGCATCAAATATTTCGAGCAGCTCTACGATTACATCAACCGGCACGACATTGTGCACTGGACCGGTGCGCAGATCTACGACTGGTACGCCAAGCAGGTGCCGGCGCCTTGAAGCAAAGGGTGACAACCGGATAGGGTGGAGCGTAGAGGCGTGAGGGGCCGCGTTCGCCTTACCGAATGGCGCTGATGCGGACATCGGCGCACCGCCTCCGCGGCCGCGAAATCGGCAAGATCAGACCTTAATTATTTTTGCGACATGCGCTGATGCTATGGGGGTCACGCGTTCGGTGTGTTTCAAAATCACGACACCTCGTTGCGGTTGGATCAGTCAAAAATATCAACGCGCCGATACCGTATTTCTGGTGGCGATCTGCGGTCTTTTCTTGCTGTTGAATCTTCGCTGGATATGGCTTTTTCGCCGCGGGCAGCCCTACGAACTCGATGAGGCGGGATATCTCGGCATATCATTCGTTTACTTTAGAGCGTTGGTCGATCACGGGATTGTCGGATGGGCTAAAGCTGTCGAATTTGGCGGCATCTCAGCTCCGCTCACTACGGCGCTGTCGTCCCTATCTTACTGGTTCTTGGGCGCCCGGCCGCTTGCCGGCCTTTGTGTGCCGATCGCCGCCGGCCTGGTGACAATCAGCGCGTCGTATTCTCTAGGCAAGGCTGTCTCAAGCAGGTTGCTGGGACTCTTAACCAGCCTGCTCGTGGCGACAAGTCCGATCATTATCTACTACAGCCGCAGCTACCACTTTGCGGTGCCGGCTACCGCCGTAACCACGCTTGCTCTGCTCGCGTTGGCGCGTTCCAACCAATTCAGAAGTGCGCCGTGGTCGCTCGTATTTGGCCTGTGTCTGGGATTGATGCCGCTGGCACGAACCATGACGATTGCCTTCGTTCCGGGGCTACTCATCCCGGCAATCGTTCAGGTGCTGTTCGGCCCGGGCAGCAGCCGAAAGCAGTTTATCTTCCTGGCGGCGTCCTTGGGCGTCGCGATTCTCGTGGCAGCGGTCTGGCTGGTTCCCAATGGCCTCCTTGTGTTTCATTATTTGCTGAACTTTGGCTATGGCTCACGTAGCGCGGATTTTGGACCGCCGCAGTCGTCTTTGTTTGATTGGCACACCCTTCTCTATTTTGTCCAAACCCTGGGTGCGTATCTGTACCTGCCCGACCTATCTGTCATCACTCTCGGATTTGCCTTGCTGCCCTTTACCGTGACTACGTCCCTGATAGATACCGGGTGGCAGAGCACGGTACGCGTATTGCTCGCCTCAAGGCTTTTTCCTGCGGTCCTGCTCGTCATTGAGGGAGCCATCGCGCTTGCGTCCTCCCCGAACAAGGGATCGGCTTTCATCGCGCCGCTCGTTCCGGCGATGCTGCTCACGTCAACTTGGAGTCTTCTCGCCTTCAGCCAAAAGTGCAGCGCCCGCTTGGCAGTTGCTATTTACGTCCCGGCGGTCGCTGCGGTGTCATGTCTGCCTTTCATTGATCTCCGGCTTGGGATCGCACGGCCTTGGGCGGTCAATGTGCCAGTTCTTGGACGCATCGCAGTTTCCGACGGACGCGGGGTAATTCAGAGGGCCGCGGCGGAAGCCGGCTACTCTACTGACGATCCAAGAATGCCGATCGATAGTACGGCGGGCAGCGCTTGGCTGCAGGTAAGTGCGAGGACCGCGCAACGACTTGCGGTGTTTGGCGAAAGAAATCCGCCTATCGACATTTCGTTCCGTCACTATTTTTACAATGCCAGCACCATCAATCTCATGCGCTTGGTGTCCGGACAGGACCAATTCCGCCTGATCCAAATCGATCCCGAAGGGCTTCACGACTTGGTGTCGGCCTATTCCGCCTCGCTCACCTCGGGAAATGGTCCGCTTGGCTGTCTTCTGTTAACTGCGACCGGCACGATCGGAGAAATCTCGCCGCTGATAAATTCGAAACACATGGAAATTGCCGCTCAGCAGACGGGCTTCTCGCAAATTGACCAATGGATGCTCCCCGATGGTCAAATGGCAAAACTCTGGAAGCGGCACTACCCGGGATGTGACATACGAAACGTCAAGCTTGGCGACGTGTTTGGAACGGTCAACGTACTTTCTGCTGACGAAATTTTCGTCCACCCGGGTCAGCATACACCAACCAGCCTGGAATTAGCCGTCGACGACAGCTTCTCTGTCGTCAGCCTCACAATTCCGGAAAGCGTTCTGAAGTCCTGTCCTACAGCTAACGGGGTAAACGTCGTCGTTGGCGATGGGATAGATGAGCTGTGGCATGGACTTGTTTTGCCCGGCCGCGCAGCGGCAATTTCTTTGCGTGCGGCTACGCGCCGGTCCGGAAAATTATTTCTAAAGGTCGCCAACAACGGCGACCCCGCCTGCGACCATCTCTACGTTAGATTCAAAAAGCAATAGATCGTTTGTGGTCGATGTCCGGCTTCACAATGTCATTCGGGCGCCCGCAGCGGCAATCCTCAGCGAAACAGCTGCTCGACGATCTTGGCCGAGCTTTCGGTGTAGGCCAAGAGAGTCTCGGGACTGATGAAATTTTCGGCCACACCGGCGCGCGACGCCACGATCGGCGCGAGCTGGGCAAGCGGCTCGACGTCGTCGCGCACCGGCAGATATTCGGACGCTGCCAGAATCTGCTGCCCGTCGCGCGACAGCAAGAAATCCATCAGCAAAAGCGCGGCGTTCGGATGGCGCACGTCTTTCGGTATGACGACGGTGGCGGCAGCGCTGGCGACCGGCGGCAGGAGCTGCGAGTTCACCGGCGCGCCTTTGCCGGCGCTGATCAGCGGATGATGGGCGAAAATCTGCAGCGCGATCGGATATTCGCCGGCGATTACCCGGTCGACCAGGGTGCGCGGATTGCCGGCGCCAAAATTGGTGATGTTCTGTGTGGCGAGCTCTTTCAGATACGTCATCGCTTTCGCTTCGCCCCAGGCGAGGCGGAGATTGGTGACGAACAGTGGCGCGCCGATCGAGGTCAGCGCCGGCCAGGCCATCTGGTCCTTCCATTTCGGGTCGAGCAGGTCCTCGTAGGTCTTAGGCGCACCCGCCGGAGGCACCAGCCGCGTGTTATAAGCGATGGCGAAATAACTCATGCGGGTCGGCGCCCACAATCCCCGCGGATCGCGCAGCCGTTCGGGGATGGCGGCGATCTCTTTCGACCAGGCCGGCTGGGCGATGCCTTCGCGCACCGCGAGCTCGCCGATGCCGGTACCCTCGATCACGTCGCCGACCGCATTGTTGGCGCGCGTTTCGGCGGCGACCTTGGCGGCGATGATCTCCGAATCGGCGCGCCAGAACGTCATCCTGATGAACGGATACTTTTTCTGAAACGCCTCCGTCACCGGCCGCAGCGCCTGGTTGACGATCATGCCGGAATAGAAGACGACCTCGCTCTCCTTCTTGGCGCCCTCGATCAGCTTCTGCTCACGGTCCGCTCCGCGGTAAGTCAGGATGGCGGCGGCGGTCTGCGCGGCTGCGGCCGGCGCAAGCCAGCACGCGGCCGCTACCGTGATCGCGAGTATTTTCGGCGCGGCCACGTCAGGCGCTCTTGCGTCGATCCTGCGTGGCAGCAGCTGTGACCTTTGGATTGACACCGCAACCGACGGCGTCGCCGTGATGGAGCACGCTGTCGACCAGCTTGAGCCCTTCCCAGCGATCCTCGGCAAGGCCGTCGAACTCGGTCAGCTCACAGGCGTACCAGATGCCGGGCAGCGCCGCGGCGAGCTGCAGGGCGTGCGCCGCGAGCAGCATCGGTCCGACATGGGCGCCCATCCGGTAGCGCACGCCGCCCGCTGCGCAGATTTGCGCCGCGGCGTAGGTTTTGCGCAAGCCGCCGAGCTTGGTGATCTTCAGGCTGACAGCGTCGACGATGCGCTCGCGCACCAGGATCATGATCTGATCGAGCGAATAGGCTGCTTCGTCGGCCTCGACGGTGATCGGCACCGCCTCGGTCACAGCCTTTAGTCCGCGGAGATCATTCGCCGGCACTGGCTGCTCGGCGAGATCGATCCGGCTCGGCGCCATCAGGTTGAGCGCGCGAATGGCGTCCTTCGGCGCGTAGGATTGGTTGGCGTCGATGGTCAGATGCGCTTGCGGCCCGACCTCAGCGCGGATCGCGCGGACCCGCTCGACGTCCTCCTCAACGTCGCCATGCACCTTGATCTTGAAATGCCGTACGCCTTTCTCGGCCAGCATGCACGCATTCTTGGCCATGTCGGCCGGCGATTTGATCGGCAAAATGCGCAGGCTCGGAAATTCGCGCACGGCCGCGCCGCCGAACAGATCGCAGATCGGTACGCCGAGCCGGCGCGCCAACAAATCATGCAGCGCGCAATCGATGCCGGCCTTGGCCTGGTTGTTGCCGTGCATCGCGTGATCGAGATCGTCGAGGATCGCGGCGATCTGCCGGGAATCACGGCCGATCAGCCGCTTGCACAGCCGGTCAAGCGCGCCCTTCACCGCCTCATGCGGCGCGCCGTAGTGATTCATGGTCGAGGCGTAGCCGTAGCCGACCGTGCCGTCCTCGGCGCAGATGGCGACGGTCCAGCCCTCGGTCGCCGGGTTCGCGGCCAGCGCAAATTTCCAGTCCTTGTCCTTCTTCGGCAGAATCGATTCTTCGATGCGGACATCGACGATTTTCATCGGCGTCTCTCCCGATCAGACTGGCGCCGCGGGCGCCACTTGTTCTTCACTCCGCCGCGGTCGCGGCGTGATGTAGCGCCTCGCGTAAGCCGGCGCGCTCCATGCGCGGCAACAGTTCGTCCCGGATGTGTGGAAAATCATCCACATAGTTGATCATGCCGCACGCCAGCCCGTCGAGGCCGGCGCTGCTCAGGCGCTTGAACGTCTCCACCGCGTCGTCGTAGCTGCCGACGCAAGGGAAGCCGGCGCCGCTGATCAGCCGCGCCTTAAGCTTGTCCTCGTCGGCCTTCAGCCAGGTGTTGATGCGCGAGCCGCGCAGCTTATAGGCGTAGTCCGCCGACTCCCAGTCGCCTTTTTCGTAGACGATGTAGTGGTGATAGTCTTCGGCCTCCTTGCGGGTGCGCCGGACCATGAGATGACAGCTGGCGAATATGTTGCGCAATTGCCCGGGCGGCGCCGCGTCGCGGAAAAATTTCAGCTTCGTCACCAGATCGTCGTGGGTCGGTGGCACGGTAGTGAACAGGCAATCGGCATTGCGCGCAGCGAATTCGCGGCCAGTTTCGGAATTGCCGGCGCTGACCAGAATTGGCCGGCTGCCCCAGAACGGCTTCGGCTTGCCGAGCACCGCCTTGAGCTTGTAGTGGTGGCCGTCGTAATCGAACGGCTGGTGCTCCGACCAGATGCGATTGACGATCGTCATCCATTCCTCGGCATAGTCGTAGCGGCCGTCGTGGTCGCCGAGCGCGACGCCCATCATGCCGAACTCGATCGGATTCCAGCCCGAAACCACGTTCAGCCCGAAGCGGCCGTGGCCGATATGGTCGGCGGTCACCATCTGCTTGGCGGCAAAAACCGGATTGACGAAAGCGACGTGCAAGGTGCCGAACGTGGTGATGTCTTCGGTCACGGCGAGCAGGCCGCACGCCCAGGCGATGGTTTCGAACGTCGTTCCCTGCGTGTCGCTCTCGCCCTGATAGCCGTGCCAGCGCCCGATTGGCAGCAGAAATTCGAGGCCGGATTCGTCGGCGAGCTTCGCCGCCTTGACGTTGTTGTCCCACGACGCATCCCAGCGTTCCGGCGCCTTGGTGAGACTTAAGCCCCCCAGACAGTTCATGCCGAACAGGCCGAGCTTGAACTTGTTCTTATTGTAGATGCGGGTCTCATCTCTGCTGCGTGGGATAGGCACTCGCGGTTCTCCGTTCTCAGTCGGCGCCGGGCTGGTAACTCCGTCGAACGCAGGTTATGCTCGTCGCCGGCGCCGGAAAAGTCCAGCCTGTGACCAGCGCTTGCCGCCTCCCAGCCTCGGATCATCTTTCGAGGTCGGCATCGCGCAATTTCTGGCGTGGGGAGGAGCGCGTGCGCCACTGAACCGCGCCTTGTCATGAGGGCGTCGCGCACGCTAATCCATCTTTTGCAACGACTGATCGCTGGGAACCGGTCAAGCACCGTCGGGACACGCCCCAGCCGTGCGGTTTTTCATGGCCTCAATCTCGCGCCGAAGCATAAGCGAAACCACGGCTCCGCGAGCGATCCCGGCCGTTGCCGTAATGACAGTGGGGGCGCTGGGCATCGTATTTGGCGACATCGGGACCAGTCCCCTCTACACGCTGAAGACCGCTTTCGACTTTCTGCATGGCGACCCGACGCAAGCGCGGATTCTCGGCATTTTGTCATTACTGCTCTGGACTTTGTTTCTGGTCACGTCGGTCAAATACGTGATTGTCGCCATGATCATCGATAACGATGGCGAGGGCGGCATCCTGGCGCTGATGTCCTTGCTCGGCGTCAAGCAGCATCGCCGGCCGATGATCATTATTGCGGGCCTACTTGGCGCGGCGCTGATCTACGGCGACGGCGCAATTACGCCGGCGATTTCCGTGCTGTCGGCGCTCGAAGGCCTCGACATCGCCGCTCCCGGCCTTCAGCCCTACGTCGTTCCAGCCGCGGTCGCGATCTTGGCGGCCCTGTTTGCCGTGCAGCCGTTCGGCACGTCTCGAATCGGCGCCGCATTCGGACCGATCATGCTGCTCTGGTTTCTATCGATCGGCGCGCTCGGGCTGTGGGGTATTGCCAAAGATCCGTGGGTCCTGCTCGCGATCAATCCGCTTTACGCGTTGCACCTCCTAGTCGATAACGGCTTTCGGGGGTTTCTGGTGCTAGGCGGCATTTTCCTGTGCGTCACCGGAGCCGAAGCGCTTTACGCCGACATGGGGCACTTCGGCCGGCGGCCAATCCGCTTCGCCTGGTCGTGGATCGTCTTTCCCAGCCTGGTGTTGAATTATGCCGGACAATGCGCCATCGCGCTCCATGGCGAGCCGATCGCCAATAACGTGTTTTTCCGCCTCTGTCCCGAGCCTCTGCTCATCCCGCTGATCTTCCTGGCGACGGTCGCCACGATCATCGCCAGCCAATCGATCATCACCGGCGCCTTTTCGATGACCCGGCAGGCGATCCAGCTCGGCTGGCTGCCCCGGCTGCATATCAAACAGACATCGGAACAGGGCTACGGCCAAATCTACGTCGGCGTCGTCAACTGGCTTTTGATGGTCGTGACCATCGCTCTGACGGTGCTGTTCCATAAGTCGGACAACCTTGCCGCGGCTTACGGCATTGCGGTTTCGCTGACCATGCTGATGACCTCCTTCCTGCTCTTCATCGCCATGCGCGAAATATGGCGGTGGAGCCTAGTGCCGAGCGTTGCGCTCGCCGGCCTATTTGTGGTCGTCGACAGCGGTTTTTTCGCCGCCAACTCGTTGAAGATAGCCGATGGCGGCTATGTGCCGTTACTGCTTGCCGCGGCGGTCTATGGGCTGATGTTGATCTGGCATCGCGGCTCTGCCGCCGTCGCGCAACGCCTGGCACAGGGGTCGGTGTCGGTGACGGATTTCCTGGACGACCTGAAGAAACGCAACGTGCCGCGGGTACCCGGGACGGCCGTCTTCCTCACCCGCGCCGTCAGCGGAGTTCCGCCGGTGATGATCTGGCACCTGCGGCAGAACCGGGCCTTGCACGAGCGCGTGCTCGTTCTAAGGGTGTTGACCGAATCGAGGCCGCGGGTGTCCTGGCCCGAGCGGCTGTCGGTCGTGCGCGAGGGCGAAAATTTCTGGCGCGTCACCGCGCATTTCGGTTTCATGCAGCGGCCTGATATTCCCGCCCTCCTCAGAGAAGCGCACGAGAGGGGATGCGAAGTCCTCCTCGACGATGTGGTCTATTATGTCGGCCACGAAAACATCGTGCCCCGCGAAAGAGGCCCGGCTTTGCCACGCTGGCAGGAGGCGTTGTTCGCCGCCATGGTGCGCAATGCCGCGCATGTTACGGACTACTTCCGCATGCCGAGCCAGCAAGTCGTCGAGATCGGACGCCAAATCTCGATCTGATCGCGCTCACGCGGCGATCTGCCGGTTGCGCGTCAATATGTAGAAGGCGGTCGAAACCATCGTCATCAGTGCGACCCAGACCACGCCCATGGAGGCGAGTTCGGTCACTTGGCCGTTCTGCCACAGCTCGAACAGGGTCACCGCCATCACCTGCGAGCCGGGCCCGACCAGCAGGAGCGGCAGCGCCACGATCTGCACCGACAACAGAAACACCACGAGCCAGGCGCTGACCAACGCCGACGCCAACAACGGCACGACGATGCGCCGGAACAACGCGCTGCCGCGCGCGCCGGCGATGGTCGCCGCGCCTTCGAGGTCCGGATGAATCTGCAGCGCGCCCGTATAAGCGTAGCGCATGCCGAACGGCAGATAGCGCACCGTCGAGGCGATGATCACTGACAACAGTGTGCCGTAAAGCGGCAGGGGCATATTCACGAACACGTCAAGGAAGGCGACGCTGAGAATGAGCGCCGGGAATACCAGCGGCAGCGTGGCGAGGTGATCGAGCAGCGCCGCGCCGGGCACGCGCCGCACCACGAGCCAGGCGCACAAAGCCGTGAACGGCGTCACGATGGTCGCCGTCGCCGCGCCAAGGATGAGCGTATTGACGATCGAATCGCGAAAGTCGCCGGGTCCGAGCAGCACCCGGTAATTGTCGAGCGACGAGCGCGCCAGCGCCGCCGTGCTGATGCCGTCGTAGAACGGCTGCAGCGAGGTGAACACCAGCATCGTCACTGGGATGACGGTGACGATGAGAAACCAAAGCAAGCAGGATCGCGGCGCTCAGATAGCGCCACTTGCCGACGTCGATGATGCGCGGCCGGAATCCCTTGCCGGTGATGGTCTGGTATTTGTGCGCATGGCGCGACAGCCGGCTCTGGCCCATGAGCAGAAGCGCAACGATGATCACGAGGCAGATCGAGTAGGCACCGGCCTCGCCATAGCTCGGCATGCCGGTGCGGTGCATGGCCTGGAAGATCGTGGTGGTGAGCACGTTGATGTTGCCGGCAAGCCCGACCAGCGCCGGCACCTCGAACGACTCGAAGGCGCGGGCGAAGAACAACAGCGCCAAGGCGCACAGCGCCGGCGCTGCCATGCGCAAGGTGACGGCGCGGAATGCGCGGAGCGGATTGGCACCGGCCATGATGGCGGCCTCCTCGAACGAGGCATCCATCGAGCGCAGCGCCGCCGACATCAACAGGAATGTCAGCGGCACGAAGCCGATGCCCTCGATCGCGGCCATGCCGCCCATTGAATAGACGTCGATGGCCTGCGCGCGCCCGGACAGGAACTGGATGGCGTCGTTGACCGGACCGGCGCGGCCAAGCAACAAAAGCCAGGCGACGACATAAAGAATGTGCGGCACGCCGAGCGAAATGATGGCGCCGAAGAAAACGAGCTGACGTCCGGGAGTATTGGTGCGCTCGACGATCAGCGCCTGCACCGTGCCGACGGCGATGCCGATCGCGGCGGAGCCGAACGCGTAGATAAGGGTATTGCGCAGGCTCGACACGAACAGCCGCTCCGCGAACAGGCCACGATAGAAACGCAGCGTGAAAGTGCCGAATGAGCCGTCGGGCCGGGTTTCGTGCAGGCTGACATTGAGCAGGAACAGTGCCGGCGGGACGACCAGCAGCAGCAGGATCGCGGCCAGCACGAGAACGAGCGGCGAAACGCGCAGCTTCGGCAAAGCCGCCGCACGCCAGATGCTCAAAGCCATCGGCCGCGAGTCCGAGCGAACGGTCACTGGAACAACTCTTCGAATATTTTCTCCGAACTCGTCGTATAACGGTTGAGCTGATCGGGGCTGATGAAAAGCTCCGGCACGCCGGCGCGCTGCGGAATGACGGAAGCGAGCGCCGGCTTCGGCGCCACGTCCGAACGCACCGGAAAATAGTCGGCGTCAGCGAGGATCTGCTGGCCCTGCTGCGACAGAATAAAGTCGGCAAGCAGCAGCGCCGCGTTGGGATGATGCACGCCCTTCGGAATGATCATCGTCCCGGCGGTGCTCGGCGTTGGATTAAGGAGCTGCGAGTCGACGGGCGCGCCCTTGGCTTTGCTGATCAAAGGATGGTGGGCAAAAATATTCAGCGCGATGGGAAAGTCGCCGGAGATGACGCGATCGACCAGGGTGCGCGCGCTGCCCGAGCCGAAATTGATCACTTTCTGCTTCGCCAGCTTGCGGAAGTAATCGTTGGCCGCCGCTTCACCACGTGCCAGCCGAATGGTGGTGATGAACAGCGGCGTGCCGCTCGCGGTGCCGACGCGCCAGGCGAGCCTGCCGCGCCAGCGCGGATCGAGCAGGTCGTCGTAGGTCTTCGGCACCTCGGCGGGCGTCACCAGCTGGGTGTTGTAGGCAATGCTGAAATAGCTGATGCGCGTATAGGTCCAGCGATTTTGCGGATCGCGGTAGCGCTCGGGAGTTTGCTCGACCAGCGGCGTGTAATAGGGCTGCGTCAGCCCGACGCCGACGGCGAGATCGCCGACGCCGGTTCCCTCCACCACGTCGGCGACCAGATGGCTGGCGCGCTCCTCGGCGGCAAGCTTGTCGATGATCTCCTCGGTGTCGCCGCGCCAGAACGTCAGCCTCACGAACGGATATTTTTTCATGAACGCGTCGGCCAGCGGCCGCAGCGCCTGATTGACGATCATCGCCGAGTAAAGGGCCACCTGCCCTTCCTTGCGGGCGCCGTCGAGAATTTGCTGCTCGCGGTCGGGGGAATGGCTGAGCAGAATGTCTTGCGCGTGCGCCGTCGTGCCGCCAAGCCCGGCAAGCGTCACCGCACCGGCCATCGCCAGACGAACCAAACACGCAAAACACGGATGCCGATAATGTGGCAACGCTACCACTGCATCCTCGCTCGCCAGACTCACTCGGCTGCCGCTTTGCGCGGCATGAATTTCGGCACCGCCACGCCTTTCTCGTAGTCGTCGAACGTGACCTGGACCGGCATGTCGCAGGTCACCGCGTGCGGCGCGATACCGACGATGTTGGTCAATAGCCGCGGCCCCTCGGCGAGCTCGACCAGCGCCACCACGTACGGTACCTCCTTGGCGAAGGCCGGATGATAGACGCGGTGGTAGGTGACGAAGCTGAAAATCTTGCCAACCCCCGACACCGGCACCCAGGCAAAATCGGCGGCGAGACAATGCGGGCAGCTTTGCGACGGCGGAAACCAGAATTGGCCGCAAGCCTTGCATCGCTGAATTTCGAGCCGGTGTTCGCGCGCGGCCTGCCAGTAATGTGCCGATTCCGGCGACGGCCGCGGCGTCGGCTTTTTGCTCGGATCGCGCATCAGGCCCGCCCGAGGATCAGGGTCGAGTGGCAGACCTGGTTGCCGCCGTGGCCGGAGACGAGCGCGATCTCGGCATCCGGCACCTGACGCTCGGCCGGGTAGGTGTGGCGCATTTGCCGCGCGCCTTCGACGATCTGCAGCATGCCCTCGCAATGGGCCTCGGACAATTGCCCACCCGACGTGTTGGTCGGTAGCCGTCCACCCATACGCAGCGCGCCCGAGGCGACGAACGGACCGCCCTCGCCTTTTTTGCAAAAGCCGTAATCCTCGAGCTGGGTGAGCACCATGTAGGTGAAGCAATCGTAGATCTGCGTGGTGTCGACGTCATCGGGACCGACGCCGGCCATCCGGTAGGCCGCGGCGCCGCTGTTCTTGGCCGCCGTCGTCACCATGTTGTCGTCGGCAAACCAGCCGCGCAGGTTGTTGAAGCTGCCGAATCCCTTGATCGAGACCGGCGGCTGGCGCAAATCGCGCGCCCGCTCGTAGCCGGTGACGATCACGGCGCCGGCGGCGTCGCTGCGCAAGCTGCAATCAAGCAGGCCGAAGGGCGCCACGACCGGCGGCGCCTCGTGGTACTGCGCCAAGGTCAGCGGCTTGCGCATCTGGGCTTCGGGATTGCGCAGCGCGTGCTCGCGACACGCGACCGCGACGGCGCCGAAATGATCGCGCGTCGTGCCGTAAAGATACATGTGCCGCGTAGCGCCGAAGGCATGCGCGGCCACGGCGCCGAAATAGCCGTATTCGGGTCCAAATTCCTGCGCCAATTGGCTATCGGGCCGCGTCTCGTTGCGCAGGTTCGCTTCCTTCGAAGAATGCGTGCGCGACCACGAATCGCGGCCGAAGCCGACGATCACGGCCGAGGCCATGCCGGCCTTGATCGCCATGGTGGCAAGCGCGACGCCGAGAATTTGGCTGGCGCCGCCGTTGTCGAGCGTCGTGGAAAAGCGTGCATTGATGCCGAGCCTGGCGCCGATCTGCTGATGATGGGTGTAGCTCTCGTCAGGCCCGCGGCAGATTATGCCGTCGATCTCGCTCACCTTGAGGCCGGAATCGTCGATCGCGTTCTTCATCGCCTCGACCAGAAGATCGAGGCTCGACACGCCGGGCACGCGGCCGAGCCGGCTGTTGCCGATGCCGGCGATGGCGCAAAAGTCGCGCAGCTCGGGCGATGGCTCGATCATGGGCGATCTCCGCAAATCGACTGCATTGTTGGACCTTTATTTGATCAACTGGCGAATGCGCGCAACTACGTCGGGCGGCGCCGAATAGACGCGGTCGAGCAGCGCGTTGATCGCTTCGCCGCTAACCGGATCGACGTGGGCGTTCTGCTGTTTCGCGTCGGCGAGGAAGTCCGGATCCTGCACGGTGGCGTCGAATGCCGCGCGCAAAGCCGCGACACGGTCGGGCGGCATGCCCGGCGGCAGCACGAACGGCCGGCCCATCACCTGCTCGGCGAAGGCGATCTCGAACAGTTGCTTGTCGGCGGCGGTACGCTGGATCTCGATGGCGGTCGGCACGTCGGGAAACGCCGCGTCGCGCTTCATGCCCATCACCATGACGACCCGCGTCGCGCCCTTTTGCAGCCACGGCATCATAGTGGCGCGGAACGGCGCCGACGAGCCGCCGGAGATGTGCGCGTCGACCTCGCCGCGTTCAAGCGCGAGCAGGCACGCCTGCGACCCGGCATAGCCGGTCACCGGCTTGAGCTTGGTGCCGAGGGTGGCGTTGAGCATGCGCGAATAGATCGTGGTCGGCGAGTTGGCGGCGGTCGAACTGACGGTGACGGCACGCGTCTTCAAATCGTCGATGGTGCGCAGCCCGATTTTGGTCGAAAGGATGAACAGGCCGACTTCCTGCTCGGGCGAACCGAGCCAGTGGAATTTGCGCGCATCGAACTGAATGCCGGCATTGTTGAAATCGTAAAAGCGCGCCAGTCCAGTGTTACGCGACAATCCGCCGATCACCGTGCCGTCCTGGGCGGCGACGTTGTAGACATAATTAGCGGCGCGCAAACCTTCGGCGCCGACCATGTTCTCGACGATGATCGCGGGATTGCCCGGAATGTGCCGCGGCATGTGCTTGGCAAGAAGCCGCGCATATTGATCGTAGCCGCCGCCGACCGACGCCGAGGTGACGAGCGTGATCTGCTTGCCGCGATAAAAATCCGCCGCCGATTGGGCGCGGGCGTCGGCGGCGGCGAGCCAGACGATACAAGCGCACAACAAGACCATTGCTTCCCGGATGCGATGCAGCGCGAAGCGGTGCACCGCTGATCCGGGATCGTTCCAGACTGGGCGTTTGTAACGATCCCGGGTCTGCAGCGCACCACTTCGTGCTGCGCTGCGCCCGGGAAACGCAATTACCCTCATGTGCCGGCCTTCAGCTGTGCGAGGATTTCATCGGTGTGTTCGCCGAGCTCGGGCGACGCCGAGCGGATTTGCGGCGGCGTTGCCGCCATGCGCACACCGTTGCGGACCAGCCCGACGCTGCCGACGCGATTGTGCGGCACGTCCTGCCGCATGCCAAGGTGCTTCACTTGCGGATCGTCGAACACTTCGTCGAGCGTGTTGAGCGGCGCCGCCGGCACGTCGGCGGCCTGCAATTTCGCCAGCCACGAGGCGCGGTTGCCGCTGCGGAAAATCTCCGCCAAGCCCTCGTGCAGAACGTCGTAGTGGCGGCCGCGCGTTTCTTTGGTGGCGAAGCGCGGGTCGTCGATCCATTCCGGCTTGCCGGCGACTCGCGCCAGCCCCCGCCAGAATTTGGTCGGCGTCGACAAATGCACCACGAACGGCTTGCCGTCGCCGGCGACGAAGGCATGGACCTGCGCCTGATGGGTGCGCGTGGCGCGGTTCGGCACCTTGCCGTTCTCGAAAAAGCGCGCGGCATTCTCGCCGCAGAACGCGACCGTGGCTTCGAGCAGCGAGGTGTCGATGCGCTGGCCCTTGCCGGTGCGGCCGCGCGCGACCAGCGCGGCCAAAATGCCGTTGCAGGCGGTGATGCCGGCGAGATGATCGGACAGCGAAATGCCCATCGGCCGCGGCGCGTCGAGATCGGTGAGCAGGCTAAGAAGCCCGCTCAATGACTGCCCGACGGTGTCGTAGCCGGGCCGCGAAGCGTACGGGCCGCTCGAGCCGAAGCCAGTGATCGAGCACCACACCAGGCCGGGATTGTCGTGCGCTAGGTCCTCATAGCCGAGGCCGAGCCGCTCCATGGTCCCGATGCGGAAATTTTCGATCAGCACATCGGCGGTGCGCGCCAGCGCGCGTGCCGCCGCGACCCCCTCCGCGCTCTTGAGATCGAACACGACGCTTTTCTTGTTGCGGTTGACCGAGCCGAAGGTCGGGCTGTATTCGACGCGGCCCCAGCCGCGGAACGGGTCGCCGCCGTCGGGCGATTCCACTTTGATGACTTCGGCGCCGAAATCGCCGAGCAGCATTCCGGCGTAGGGGCCGGAAACGTAATTGGCAAATTCGACCACACGGATGCCGTCGAGCGCCGCAACCATCTTGGCGTGTTTCCTCCCTTAGCGTTGGCCGCAAATGTACCGCCGATTTCGCCAAATGTCGCCAGCCGTGCGCCGCAGATTGACAGACCCGGCGATTTGAATTTCGCTTAGACCCTTCATCCAGCTTCCCGGGAGCACGCGTTGTCGCAATCCGAATCGATTCATCTGGCGGCCGATATTTCCTTCCTGCATACCGATTACCTCTGGCGCATGCCCGGCTCATGGATCGGTTATCCGTATTACGGCACCTCCGAGTTCTACGAGGACATCGCCCGCATCGCCGAGCGCGGCGTCATGGACATGCTGTTCTTCGGCGACACCGGCGGCACGTCGGAGGATTACGGCGGCAACCACGAGGCGGTGGTGCGCTACGGCGCCAAATGGCCGCGCCACGACATGACGCCGATGATCCCGCTCATGGCGAAAGCCGCCGCCGGCGTCGGCTTCGCGCTGACCTTGTCGACCACCTACCACCATCCGTTTCATTGCGCGCGGCTGTTCAACGCGCTCGATCATGTCACGCGCGGCCGCGTCGCCTGGAACGCGGTGACCTCGGCGTACAAGAATGAGGCGGCGAATTACGGCTTCGACGAGATGATGGACCACGACGAGCGCTACGTGCGGGCCGACGAGTTTCTGCAGGTGGCGTTCAAGCTGTGGGATTCGATCGAGCCGGACGCGCTCATTCTGGACCGCGAGCGCGGCATCTATGCGGATCCAAAAAAAGTGCATCGCATCGATCACCGCGGCCGCTACTTCAACGTCCGCGGCCCGTTGCCTGCCCTGCCGTCACCGCAGCGCCGCCCGGTGGTGATCCAGGCCGGCCTGTCGGGGCCGGGCATGAAGCTTGCTGCGACCTATGCGGAGCTGCAGTTCAGCACGCGGCGCACGCTCGCCAGCATGAAGCAGCATCGCCAGGCGCTCGATACGGCGCTCGTCGCGGCCGGGCGCAAGCCGCGCGACATCGGCATTCTCTGGTCGATCCGCATCCAGGTTGCGGACTCCGACGCCCACGCCGCCGAGCAGGAGCGCCGTTATCTCGAGTCGATCCCGCCGGAGGCCGGGCTGGTCGAAATGTCGGCGCAGTACGGCGTCGATTTCTCGACGGCAAAGCCCGGGATGCGCTTGTCGGATTTTGCCGACGAGGTGCGCGCGCAGAAGGGCAATCTCGGCAGCTTCGAGGAATTGCTCAAGACCGTCGATCCCAATCAGCCGCTCAAGGAATTCGCGCATCGCTTTCTGGTCGACCGCATCCTCACCGCCACCGGCACGCCGGAGAAGATCGCCGACACATTGGAAGAGCTGCACCACGAGACCGGCGCCAACGGCGGCTTCATCCTCGGCCGCGGCTACTCGGCGCCCGACAACATCCGCGAATTCGTCGACTTTGTCGTGCCGGAGTTGCAGCGCCGCGGCCTCGCCAAGAAAAAATATGCCGGCCCGACGCTGCGCGAAAATCTCAATGCGTGACTGTCAAAGAGAGCAGCCACGGCGTACGCTGTTGCAGCCTGCCCCGCTCAACTCCGTGAGGATCCCATGAACTCGCTTCCCATTTGGCATCGACCGATCAGCCGCCGCCGCATCATTGCGTCGGCGGCGGCCGCGGCGAGCGCAACGACGCTGATCCGATCGCCGTTTGTCCATGCCGCGCCGCTCAAGCAAGTCAGCATGACCTTGGACTGGGTCTTTCAGGGTCCCAATTCCGGCTTCATGCTGGCGCACGATAAAGGCTTTTACCAACAGGCCGGGCTCGACGTTTCGATCACCGCCGGCAAGGGCTCGGTTTCGACCGCGCAGCTCGTTGCCAGCCGGGCGACGCAATTCGGCTTCAGCGACGGCTATGTGGTCGGCAGCGGCGTCGCCAAGGGCATGGGCATCAAGAGCATCGGCAGCGTCTTTCGGCGCAATCCGGCGGCTGTGGTGGTGCTCGTCGATTCCGGCATCACGACCCCGAAGGACCTCGAAGGTAAAACCATCGCCATCACCGCCGGCAGCGCGCAATTCCAGCAATGGCCGGCTTTCGCCAAGGGTGCCGGGCTCGATGCGTCCAAGATCGAGATCGTGAACCTGGATCCGGCTGGCGTCGGACCGGCGCTGATCTCCGGCAAGGTGCCGGCGATCGCCGGCTTCGCGCAGGGCTACGTGCCGGCGATCGAAATCCGCGGCAAGAAACAGACGCGGATTTTCTGGTACGCCGATTACGGCGTGACCGTGGTCAGCAACGGCATCATCGTGCACGACGACCTGATCAAGAGCGATCCGGATCTGGTGCGCGGCTTCGTCACCGCCACCATCAAGGGTTTTCTGTACAGCAGGAAAAACCCCGACGAGGCCGTGGCCACGGTGAAGAGATATTTGCCGACGGTCGACCCGCAGATCACCCGGCGCGAAATGGACTTATCGTGGAAGACCTGGGTCACGCCCAACACCAAAGGCAAGCCGCTCGGCTGGGCGTCCGACACCGATTGGGCCGCTACCGTCGGCGTGCTCAGGCAGTATGGCGGCGTGACCGCGCCGCTGCAGCCGAGCATGCTCTACACCAACGATTTTGTGCCGACCGGCGCCGAATTCGTGCCGCCGCAAGAGTCATAAGAAAAGAAAGAAGTGAAGATGAATCCTGGCGGCTCGAAGCGCGCCGAAACGGCCCGATACATGGCGCCGCGCCGGCGCGACGTTCTACAACTCGGTTTGGCGGCCGCGGCGCTAGCTTCCTCGCCCGCCGCACTATGCGCGCAGGCAGCTTATCCCTCGCGTCCGGTCCACGTGCTGCTCGGCTTTGCCGCCGGCGGCTCGTCCGACGTGATCGGCCGGCTCGTCTGCCAATGGCTGTCGGAAAATTTGAAGCGGCCGTTCGTGTTCGACGACAAGCCGGGCGCCGGCAGCAACATCGCCGCCGAGATCGTCGCCAAGGAGGCGGCCGACGGCTATTCGCTGTTGTGGTGCACGTCGGCAAACGCGATCAACGCCACGCTCTATCAAAACCTCAACTTCGATTTCCTGCGCGACTTCGCGCCGGTGGCCGGCGTGTTTCGCGTGCCCAACGTGCTCGAAGTCCATCCTTCAGTTCCGGTCAAGACCGTGCCGGAATTCATCGCCTACGCCAAAGCCAATCCCGGAAAGCTCAACTATGCCTCGGGCGGCATCGGCGCGACGCAGCATATGTCCGCCGAGCTGTTCAAGTTCATGACCGGCGTCGACATGAAGCACGTGCCGTATCGCGGCTCAGCGCCGGCTTTGATCGATCTCCTCAGCGGTCAGGTGCAGGTGATGTTCGACCTGTTGCCGGCGTCGATCGGCTATATCCGCGCCGGCAAGCTGCGCGCGCTCGCTGTCACCACGGCACAGAAATCCGAAGCGCTGCCTGATCTGCCGACCATCGGTGAGTTCGTCTCGGGCTACGAAGCGAGCACCTGGAACGGCGTCGTCGCGCCCAAAAACACGCCGGCCGACGTCATCAAAAAACTAAACGGCGCGATCAATACCGCGCTGGCGGACGCCACCATCAAGGCACGTCTTGCCGATCTTGGCGCAACGACAATGTCCGGCTCACCCGCTGATTTCGGCAATTTCCTTGCCGACGAGACGGCGAAGTGGGCCAAGGTGATCAAGTTTACCGGCATCAAGGCCGGTTAGCGATCAAGCGGCGTGGCGCCGCCTGCCCACGTTATCGCCGTCGAAATCCTGACCTTGGCAGTGCGAGCGCGAACGGGGCTGTATCGGCCTCGTTCGCGCTTCCGCCTCGGCTCAGTAACCGGAGCAGGCCGTTTGGAAATAGATTTTGCAGGGTGCGGGCTGTGGAACCGCCGCCTGCTGCTGCGCGGCCGCGTGATGGTGGTGTTTGGTAGCCGCCCACGCCGAACCCGGCGCAGCGAGAACGAGACCAAGCGCCAGCACGCTTAAGCCATAGGCAATGATTGCACGCGTCTTTGCTTTGTACATTTTTCCTCCAGTGTGTGCGTGCGGCTTGAGCGTTCTCGCCCCCCGAGGACCTCGCCGTCAGCTTTGCAGTCTTAACGCGAATAAATTCGGCAAGCAGAGAGGCGCGCCTGTAAAAAATGCGTGCGTGCGCGTAAACATTCGCGAAACTCTACGCGAAAGATATGCGGCAGCCGGCAAAATGTACGGCTTGGATTTTTATACGGAAGATTTATTTGGGTGTTTATGCGGAGGAGGTGTTCAGGCGCGAGCGAATGGGCTCTGCTGAGCTAATGTCGATGGAGATTGGCGTAAACGCAGCTCATCTCACTCCGGCTTCAATCCTGCCTGCTCGATGACCTTGCCCCACTTGGCCAACTCGGACTTGAAGAAGTCAGTGCAGTCCTGCGGCGAGGAGCCGACCGGCACATAGGCCATGGCGGCGAGCTTGGCCTTGACGTCGGACTGCGCCAAGCCACCGACGATCAGATCGTGCAGCTTCATCACAATGTCCTTGGGTGTGCCGGCAGGCGTCACCACGGCGGTCCAGGTAAAGCCCTCGACTTCGGGGAAGCCGGCCTCGGCCATGGTCGGAATTTCCGGCAGCGTCGGCGAGCGGTCTTTTCCGGTCACCGCCAGTGCGCGCAATTGCCCGGCCTTGATCAGCGGCACTGCGGGCGCCATGGCGCCGAACGAGATCGGGGTATGGCCGCCGACGGTCGCCTGCACGGCGGTGCCGCCGCCGTCGAACGGCACATGCACCAAGTCGAGCTTCAATTCATGCTGGAACAACGCGCCGACGAGTTGCGGCGGCGTGCCGGTGCCCGGCGAAGCGTAACTCTCCTTGCCCGGATTGGCGCGGATCCAGTCCACCAGTTCCTTGACGGTCTTCGCCGGCACCGAAGGATTGACGGCGAGCACCACGGGTGTCGCGGAAGCGAGCGTCACTGCATCGAAATCCTTGAGCGGATCATAGCCGGGCTTGGCGAACAGATATTGGTTGTTGGTGATATTGCCACCGGTCACCAAGAGCGTGTAGCCGTCGGGCGCGGCATGCGCCGCCCGAACGGTGCCGATATTGCCGCCGGCACCGGAGACGTTCTCGACGAAGAAGTTCTTGCCGGTCTGTTCGCTCAGCTTCTGCGCGATCAGCCGCGCGACCAGGTCAGTCGGGCCGCCCGGTGCGAAGCCGACGATGAGTTTTACTGGCCGCGCCGGCCAAGTTTCGGCCGTTTGCGCCGCAGCGGTTCGTACGGCGGCGCCAGAAAGTGCCACGGCCGCGAGACCGAAAGCCACAGACCTGCGGGTTTTCATTTGCATCTCCTCAAGAACTTTTCCCATCCCGAGTGTCGGCGAGAATTTCGCGGGCGCGGCACACCAGCGCGCTACGTCGCCAGCGGCGTCGGATTGGCAGCCGGCGGATCGATGCCGAACGTGTTGGCGGTCATGCACGTCATCGAAAAACTGCCGATCGAAGCCACCAATGCCACCAGACCTTCCAAGCCCATCGTTTTCTCGGCAGCCGCGTAGGCTTCGTCGCTCAGACCCTTGCTGGCAAGCAGTTCACGCGCGACTGACCAGCAGGCTCGCTCACGGGCATCAGCCAGTCCGGGATCGCGATGCGCGTTGATCGCGTCGATAGCCGCCTGCTCGATGCCGACTGCGAGCGAGCGCCGGACCTGCGCGAACCAGGGATAGCGCGCATTCCAATGCCGAGCGACGACAAGATTCACGATCTGTTGCTCGCGCGGAGATAATGGCCCCGACGCCAGTGCGGCGCGCACGTTTTGGCACGCATCGAACAATGCGGGCAGGCGGATATAAGCGTAGTACGGCCCGCCGACGATGCCGCTCGATTGCTTGGCCGCGTCGTAGACGCGCCCTTGTTCGGCGGTCATGTCGCCGCGATCCAGGATTGCTATGCGAGCCATTGGTCATCCTCCCCAAGTTGAGTTTTCAGCCAAACGGTGGCGCAACGTTCGGCGCTCGGCAAGAGGTCTCTGGACAAGGCCCACGCGACCTGTTGCGATGGCGAATTCATTTTTCGAATAAGGAGCCGCCCCGATGCCGATCATCGATTCCCAGGTCCACGCTTATGAGGCGAACACGCCAAAGCGCCCCTGGCACAGCGTGCCGAACTGGCCCGCTCACGTCACCGGCGACGAGATGGTCGCGGCGATGGACAAGGTCGGCGTCGACGGCGCCATCTTCATCTCCGCCTTTTCCATGTACCGCTACGACGCGAGTTACGCGGTCGAGGTGCAGCGCGCCCATCCCGGCCGGTTCGCGATCGTCAAGCCGGTCGACCCCGAGGACCCGGCCGTGGGCGACGTCATCGCCGAGTGGAAGCGGACGCCGGGCGCAGTCGGCGTCCGCATCATGATGACCAAGGAGCCGGGGCGCGACCGCGACCCTAATCACCCGGGCCTCAACCGCATCGCGCGCGAAGCCGCAAAGCACGACCTTCCGGTCAATATATTGTGCTGGGGCAACGTCGATGCCGGCACCACGCTGATCGACCGCAACCCAGATACGCGCTTCATCATCGATCATCTCGCGATCCAGCAGCCGCGCACGCCGCCGGCGCCGCCGCAGCCGTGGGCCGACCTGCCGAAGGTGCTGGACCTTGCCAAGCGCAAGAACCTGGTGATCAAGGTGAGCGGCGCCTGCACGCTGTCCCGAGAGCCGTATCCATTCCCGGACATCTGGGATCCGCTCGCCCGCGTGTTCGACGCCTGGGGTTTGGAGCGTTGCCTGTGGGGCACCGACTGGACGCGCGCCTACGCTGTCGTCAATTACGAGCAGGCGGTCGAGCCGTTCCGCAACACCGACCGCCTCAGTGACAGCGATCGCGCCATGCTGATGGGCGGCGCCTGCGCCAAAGCCTACCGCTGGTCGCCGACGGTTTAGGTGAGACCAACAAAAGTGGCACCGGCCCGGTTTAGTGTGGCTCGCCGCCGTCACCGGTTAAGCGGAAAGTTAAGGAGCTCTTAATTTCTGAAACTGCGCACCGAGAAAATTTTCAACCGAGCCGGAACCGGCCCTTGTTTCCGACGTTTGCCGGCTATCGCACACACACTACGCGGGAGGAAACTCTCATGAGCGTCGAGCACTTCCAGCGTTTCGCCGCCGAATGCGAAGCCATGGCTGACGGAACTCGGAACCCGAAAGACAAGGAAGTGTGGATGGGCTTGGCCCAGAGATGGATGAGGTGTGCCGCGCTCGCGGAACGAGAGGAGTCGGAGTTGCGCTCTCGTCGCAGACGGAACCGCGAGACAATTCACTAGCATTCACTAGCAAAGAACCGAGCGCCCAAGGAGAAAGATCGGAAGCAAGACTCGGGTCAAACGCGTCACTTAGCTCTGAGCCTCGGCATGTCCGGGGCTCATTTCGTTAGACCGCGCCTTGTGCAGCGGGTGGGTTCCGGGCCAAGCGCAAAAGCCCGTGGCGTTTCCCGACGGCTCTTTGCTGGGGATAACCCAGCCGGTCGCCAATAACTTGCCAAAGTCGGCGACAAGTTGGTGGCTCATCAGTGACGAGTGGGCGCAATGGCATCCAGTAGCGTTGAGCGGTTCTATTGCGGCAAAGCTTCTGGTGAGGTCACGGTCCGCGAGGGTGGCGCGAGCCGCGTACTTGGGCCGCGTCCCGGCTCGGCGGGGGAAAAACCCGGGTCATTCACCTGGGGGCGCAACGAGACCGGTGCCACCCAGCTTGCTTTTGCGCTGTTGGCAGACGCGCTGTCCGATGACGGGGAAGCAAGGCGGTGGCACCAGAATTTTCGCCATCGGGTGATCGCAAATTTTCCGGAGCGCTGGACCATCACCCGCAGCCGCATTGTCGCGCACGTGGATATGATGAAGTACCGGGGCGGCGTGCAAACGTCGGTCGGTCAGGTCGCGACCCCTCGCCTCAAGTTGCGGATTCGTCGGCAGAATTCCGATTGAAACTTGTTCCTTCGAACGGTGTTTACCAGGGTTATGCCCTGAGAGGAGGCACCGTTGCGCGCGCCAGCTCTGGTTTTCGCGCTGTTCTGCGGCTCGGCGGTCGCGGCGCCCGTCAATCAAAACTACCTCTGCGTCCAAGGGCATGAGCAAGACGCTACGAACAAGCTGCAAACGTTCGTCAGGCAAGCCGTCGTCGATTTCTTCAAAAACAGAAGAATCGCAATCAATTCCGGCACGCTGCAAATCCATCTCAGCAGCAGCACGCAACCCGGCGCGGATGGACCGCCGTATATCTCATTTACTGGAAGTGGCGCTGCCGCCTCCTCCGCACTGAGCACGCCATCCATTGCCGGAACCGTGGCGGCACAAGACGGAACGAAATTCAATGTGCTGCTAAGCTCCGGGTCGGACACTCAGGACACGGCGAATTACCGGATCGTGAGCACGCAACGCGGCTTCGACAGGGAAGGTAATGCCATTGGGCGGCATTGCGCCCTGAAGTTGTTCAACTCGGGAGCCACCGAGAGCACTGAAAGCCTGCTTATCATCAATGCCGCCTCAGGCCACGCTCTCGGCCTAATTCGCTTGCCAGCCAGCATTTCTCTTTATTAGCCAAGCGCAGCCGCTGCTAAGGCCGTGAGCTGCGATCCTCAAATCTGCCGGGCTGATTGACAGCGTGCCGTCGAGCAACCCGCGGCGCGCCGCATTTAATCCTCAAGCAGCGCAGCTTTGCGGCGTTGCAGCTGTCAACAACGGCTGCAGATTCGCAAGATAGCCGGGCAAGTTACGAAACGCGAAGTGATAATTGTCGCCCAACGTCGCAACGCGGTAGCCGTGCCGCTCCCAGGCCATCGACAAAGCTTGTTTCGAAAACAAAGAAACATGCCCATTGCGCGGCCCCACATACCACCAGTTCAGACGCTGCTGATCGAAATCCGCGGGCTGCAGGAGCGTTGAGAAGAAAATCAACCCTGGGTCGGCTGCCAACTCGACAATGGAGCGAATTCCGGCCAATGGGTCGGGCAAATGTTCGAACGTCTCGAAGCTTGTCACCAGATCGAACTTGCCTGCGGGCCGCTCGGCGTATTGTGGCACTATCGGATCGTAGGTCACCGCTGCCGCGAAACCTGCTTCGCGCAGGACAGTACAGAGCGTGTCGTTACCGCCGCCAAAGTCCAGGACGCGCGTTTCGCGCCGCAGCGGACCCCATAGCCGCACCACCGCGCCGGCATTCTCCCGGGGTCGCATGTCCGAATAGTCCGGATCGACGAGCTTATATTCCTCGTTGTAGATGTGGGTTTTGAACTGCTCGACGGTCCAATCGTCGAAAGCGTCGGTGAACAGAAAACTGCAGTTGCCGCAGCGACGGTAATAGATCGGCACGCCCGACAGCCGGAATTGAACGCCGCGGATGCCGACGCAGGACTGGTGGAAATCGACGACACCGAAAAGCGGCGCCGCGCTGCCGCAAATCTTGCAGGGACAAGGAGCCGTCGAGATTGGTCTTAAGCCGTCGAGCATGGGGCGGAGGCCGCGATCGCAAATCGCCGCGAAACCTGTACCCGCCGGCCGTTACGACTTGGTTAATCGGTGGTTACCGATCCTTTTGGCGCCGTGGACAGTTCGCCGGCAAGCGGCAAAGTAAAGCCCCGGGTGCGGGGGACCTTATGCACCCGGGGCTGCCACGTCCGCAGGGTTCCACGGCCGTAGAAATCAAACAGCGCGGCGCTCGTCGGCAGATTCGCTCAGCCACACCGCGCATTCACCGCACTTGAACACGCGCAGGTCAGGAAGTCCGCCGGATCGCCGCTCGGTGCGGCTAAGCGACATCGGCCTGCCGCAGTGCGGACAGGGCGGCTGAACCGTGGCGAACGCGCTGGTCGGCCGCGTCAACGGTATAGCGAGCATGGCAGGCCTCGTCCTTTGTCAAACGGTCGATTGAAATTCAAACGTACGTTTGAGACGCGGTCGCGTTCCGACTAAGGAATTTTTGTGATTTCGGTGTCGCGCCATTGGTCCCGGCTAGCGAATGGCGATGCGCGAAACTGGCCGTACGCCAGAATCGAGGTGCCCATTATCGGGGAACAACGGTTTTACGCGCTCAAAGGCGTCCGGTGTTACATTCCGCTTATTTCCGGTGAATCGATAGTTTCGCGCTGCCTGGAGGGGCGGCGAGCCCTCCATCTCCTGTTTCGGAGGCCGCACGCTTGCCGATATGCAACGGCAGTTTCGCGGAACCAGCCGAGCGCACTCGGACGGTTACGCCCCGTGAGCCGTTGAAATTATGTTTTTTCTAATCAATTCCGCGACGACGGTTTCGGCCGTTTGCATAGGGGGTGGTGCCCACCGTGTGCAGATGAATCTCGGGCGCCGGCGGCGCTTGGTACGGCGCGCTCACGCCGGTGAAATTCTTGATCCTGCCGTCCATGGCCCTGGCGTAGAGGCCTTTCGGATCGCGCCGAATGCATTCGTCGATCGGCGTGTCGACGAACACCTCGACAAACTCCCCCTCCGAGACCAACCCGCGCACCATCTCGCGCTCCGCGCGATAAGGCGAGATGAACGAACACAGCACGATGAGGCCGCCTTCCACCATCAGCTTTGCGACCTCGCCGGCCCGGCGGATGTTTTCCACGCGGTCGGCTTCGGTAAAGCCGAGATCGCGACTGAGCCCGTGGCGGACATTGTCGCCGTCGAGCAGCATGCTGTGATGCCCCATGGCGTGCAGGCGCTGTTCTACCAGGTTGGCAATCGTCGACTTGCCGGCTCCGGAAAGACCGGTGAACCAGACAATGGCGGGCCGCTGGCGCTTCAGGGCGGCGCGCTCGCGCTTGCCGACCAGCAGCTTTTGCCAAGGCACATTGGTGCCGCGTCGCAGCCCAAAGGTGATCATGCCGGCGCCCAGCGTGCGGTTGCTCAAACGGTCGATAATGATGAACGAGCCGGTTCGGCGATTGGCCTCATAGGGATCGAAAGCAACCGGCGCGGCCGTGGCCAGGTTGCAAAAAGCTATGTCGTTGAGGCCGAGCGTGGGCGTCGCCAGATGTTCGCGGCTATTGGGATCGATGCGATATTTTATCGCCGTTACCGTGATCGGCGTGGTTTTCGTCGCCATCCGCGCCAAATAGGAGCGGCCCGGCATTAGCGGCTCGCTGTCCATCCAGACGACATGGGCGGCGAATTGGTCGGAGAGTTCGGGACGCGCGGTGGGGCCGACCAGGATGTCGCCCCTGCCGACATCTATCTCGTCCGTCAGCGTCACCGTTATCGCCGCGCCGGAAGCCGCCGCGGCGAGCGGCCCGTCTCTGGTCACGATCTCCTTCACCCGCGAACGATGTCCGGATGCCGCCACCACCACCATGTCGCCAACCTGAATACGCCCGCTCGCCACCGTGCCGGCATAACCGCGAAAATTGGAATCGGGGCGATTCACCCATTGCACCGGGAAGCGAAGCGGTTTCTCGACGGCGTCGGGCTCGGTCCGCACTGTTTCCAGGCACTCGATCAGCGAGGGACCGCGATACCACTGCGTGTTATCGGAGCGGTTGACGACGTTGTCGCCAAACCGCGCCGAAATCGGTATCGGAATCACCGAAGTGAAGCCGAGCTGCGCGGCGAAGGCGGCATAATCGCCCACGATCCGATCGAATGTCGCCTGCGAAAAATCCACCAGATCGATCTTATTGACGGCGAGAACCACGTGGCGGATGCCCAACAGCGAGCAAATCAGCGAATGCCGCCGGGTCTGCACCAGCACCCCCTTGCGCGCATCGACCAGGATCACCGCCAGCTCGGCGTTGGAGGCGCCGGTCGCCATGTTGCGCGTATAATGCTCGTGACCCGGTGTGTCAGCGACGATGAATGCGCGCCGGTCGGTTGCGAAAAAGCGATAGGCGACGTCGATGGTAATGCCCTGCTCGCGCTCTGCCTCGAGGCCATCCACCAGCAGCGCAAAATCGATCTCTTCGCCCATCGTGCCGTGGCGGCGTGAATCCCGCGCCAGCGCCCGCAAGTGATCGTCGTAGAGAGCCTTGGAATCATGCAGCAGGCGACCGATCAGCGTGGACTTGCCGTCGTCGACTGATCCCGCCGTGATGAACCGCAAAAGGTCGCGTTCACGCTCGTGCTGGCGCGGTGCCGCGGCGAGCGCACGCATCAGAAATAGCCCTCGCGCTTTTTTTTCTCCATCGAGGCAACTTCATCGGTGTCGATCAGCCGGCCTTGCCGCTCCGACGAGCGGGCGGTCTGCAACTCGGCAATAATATTGTCGATCGAAGCGGCCTCCGATTCGATCGCGGCAGTGAGCGGATAGCAGCCAAGCGTGCGGAAGCGGACGCGCCGCAACTGCGGCCGCTCGCCGGGCCGCAGCGGCAGGCGTTCGTCATCGACCATGATCCAGCCGCCGTCGCGCTCGACGACCGGCCGCTCGGCCGCAAAGTAGAGCGGCACGACCGGGATGTTTTCAGATCGGATATATTGCCAGACGTCCAGTTCGGTCCAATTCGACAGCGGAAATACCCGAATCGACTCGCCTTCGTTGATGCGGGTATTGAACAGGTTCCACAGTTCGGGGCGCTGGTCGCGCGGATCCCAGGCGTGGCCGCGCGAACGGAACGAAAAGATGCGTTCCTTGGCGCGGCTTTTTTCCTCGTCGCGCCGCGCGCCACCCAAGGCGGCATCGAAACCGGAGCGGTCGAGCGCCTGCTTTAACGCCTCCGTCTTCATCACGCGCGTGTACGGAGCGGATCCCGAAGTCAGCGGATGCATGCCGGTGGCGAGGCCCTCGCGGTTGATGTGAACAATGAGCTCGATGCCGAGCCGCTGCGCGGTGGCGTCGCGGAACGCGATCATGTCACGGAACTTCCAGGTCGTGTCGATGTGGAGTAGCGGAAACGGCAGCGGCGCCGGATAGAAGGCCTTCACGGCAAGGTGCAGCATCACGCTGGAGTCCTTGCCGATCGAATAAAGCATCACCGGATGCTTCAGCTCCGCCACCACCTCCCGCATGATCTCGATCGACTCAGCTTCGAGCCGCTTCAAGTGCGAAGACGTAGCGCGGCGGCTACCGGCCCCAGCAAGGTCGCCGGGCGTCTGTCTGTCCATGAGTCTCTATGTCCATGAAAGGCTTAGCGGACCGATCGGCCGTCGAGTTCCTTCTCAATGCTAGGTCGTAACCGGCCGCAGGGCGGCGCCGACCGGCGAGCGCCGGCAGGCGTCGGCCCCAATCGCCCAATCCACCCAAACGCTTCAGTCTTTATGCGTGGTGCTGATTCGACAAGGCTGAGGAGACAATGGCGGTTCCAGCGCTCCAAAGCATCTGAGCGTTCGACGGCGCAGGACTGGATGCCAACGGCTGGTCGTTTGACATTGACGCCATTTGGTTCACGAGCAGTCCCATTTGTGCGGCCGTTGCAAAGACGGACGGCGGAGGCGTGTTGTTCGTCGAACTCGAGCCCGCGACAGTTGGCTGGCTTGCGACATCGGCTGAGCCGAAGATCGCCTGGTCCGGCAAAGCCGCCGGCGCGGTGGTCCCGACCGGGCCGCCCGCGAAAACGGGCGGCATCGCCCCGGCGGACGGGCCGGACGCAACCGTCGGCGGATCGTAGACGATCGTGCCGCCGTTATTGTCGCTCGCCAGCGCGAAACTCGACAGCGTGTAGGAACCGTTGAAGTTCAGGCTGGCGCTGTCGCCGTCGCCGTCGCTCACGGTCAGAACGCCTGCCGAATAGGCGTCGTCAACCGAGTTGAAGCTGATGCCCGGCAGGTCAATCTGATCGGAGCCCGACAGCGTGCCGTTGCCGGTAAAGCCGGAAATCGTGCCGCTGAAGGTCGACGGCTGGTCGAGCTTGAGCATTCCGGTCGATGCCTGGAAGGTGACCGCGGCGGAATCCGAAGCCGATATCTCGAGCGTGGCGCCGCTGCCGATCGTCGTCGCTCCCGAGGCGCCCGACAGCGCTTGGCTGATCTGGAGTGCGGTGTTGGGAGCCGCGTAGAGCCCGATCACGCCGTCGCCGTTGAGATCCTGGTTGAAGCTCGGCTCCGCCGCCTCGAGCGCCGTGTCATTGCCCGTCACGATGCCGACGGCCATGACGGTGTCGGTGCCGTTGCTGTCGGTGTCCCACACTAGGTATCCGTTGGTACTCGGATTCGTCCAGGCCACCTCATAACCGGTCGCGGTCGCCGCCGCGCCGATCGCCACCCAGCCGCCATCGACGTCGGCTGGGACGGGCGTGCCGTCGGGCTCCTTTAGCTCCGGGCCGGTCGTGGTGCCGGGCGCATCGAAGTAATAATATTCGCCGAGCTGTGTCAGGGCGACTGATCCAAACGAGTTGGTGTCGGTCTGGATCACCACCGGCGTCGGGTAGCCGATCACACCGTCGCCGTTGAGGTCCTGATTAAAAACCGGTTCGATTGCTTGCAGCGAAGGATCGTTGCCCACCACCACGTAGCTCGGCGCCGCGCCAACGATGTTCGAGGTCTTGTTGCCACTGCTATCGGTCGACCACACTGTATACTGATTGCTACCCGGAAGCTCCCAGGCGACGTCGTAGCCGGTCGCCGTCTGCGCCGCGCCAATCGGGATCCATCCGCCGAACTCGCCGACGACGACCGGAGATCCGTTATACGTCAGCTCGGGGCCGGAATTGGTGCCTTGCGCATAGAGGAAATAATTGTTGTCCAGCTGCGCCAGGTCGACCGATCCGAGGGAGTTGGTGTCAGTTTGGATGACGGTCGGTGCGGGATAGGCGATAGCGCCGTCGCCAGTGACCGCTGTTGGAGCAGCTGTCGTCATACCTACGGCTGTCCAATCCGTGCCCGCCTGACCAAACCAGCCTGCAGTCGTCACCTGTCCATTCGCAATGTCGTAATATTCGTACGCACCGGTGTTCGAATCGCGCAATACCATGTCTGTCGTGCCGTCGCCATTGACGTCGGCGAAACCGGCAACCTGCCATTCGGGACCGATCGCCCCGATTTGCTGGGAGCTAACGATCTGATTGTTGCGAATGAAATACAGATCATACGCATTGTCCGCGTTGTCACGCATGATCATGTCGGAATAGCCGGAGTTATCAAAATTGCCGACCCCCAACACCTGCCATTGCAGTCCAACCGAACCGGCCGGCCCCGCGGACGCCACCTGGCCGTTTGCGAAGTCGTAGTATTCGAAGGCGCCGGTGTTTGAGTCGCGCAACAGCATGTCGGTCTCGCCCGGATTGCCGCTGAAGTCGCCGAACCCGGCTACCGTCCAATTCAAGCCGACATTGCCCAGCGCGGTCGTCGAAGTGACCGTATTGTTGCTGATGTCGTAAAGCTCGAAATTGCCGTTGTTGCTGTCGCGCATCAGCATGTCGGTCTCGCCCGGATTGCCGCTGAAGTCGCCGAAGCCCGCGACTGTCTCCTCCAGGCCGACATTGCCCAACTGGAATGGACCGCTGGCATTATTGTTGCCGACGTCGACGATCTCGAATGAGCCGGTGCTAGAATTGCGCAGCAGCATGTCGCCGGTGTCGGCGCCGCTGAAATTGCCGAGGCCGACGACTTGCCAGGGTGCAGCAATCTGGGTCAGCGGGTAGGCGGCCAATGGCGCGTTGTTGCCGAGATCGTAAATGTAATAATCGTTGGTCGAGGACTCGACCGTGATCATTTCGGCGGTGGTGCCGGCCGGCGGCGGCGGGTTCTTCGGGTCGGAAATCATTGTCCCGCCGTTGCCGTCGCTGGCCGCCGTGAAGTTGTCCAGGGTGTAATCGCCGATCAGGTTGATGTTGGTCGTGTCGATGCCATTGGTCACCGTCAGCGTCCCGCTCGTCGTATTGCCTGAATAAGCCAAGCTGACGTTGTTGAACGCCATGTCCGTCAAGTCGACGGTTTGGGAGCTGTTAGTGAGGCCGGAAACCGTGACGGCTGTTACGCCGTTTTCGACGTTGACCGTGCCGGACGTGAGCGACACCGCGTCGCCAGCGCCCGTCACGTCGATCACGTCCGATGCGCCGGTCGCGGTGAGCGAGTCATTCGCCGCCATGGTCACGGTATCAGCCGTGCCGCTCACGGTCAGATAGTCGCCGGCGCCTTCATTGATCGTGTCATTGTTGCCGTTGATCACGTCAGGGGCAGATGCGGTCCCCACTCCGGCGGCCAGAGTAATCGACGCATTCGATGCGTCGGTCGTCGAATACGAGTCCGGATAGGGCGACTGAGGCACCACCGCAGCCGACGTCACATAGACGACGTCTCCCGTGCCGGATGTGAGCGTGAGCTCGGAGGGGCCGGACTGCGTGATCTGATCGTTGTTCCCGGAAACGATCGCCTCGCTGCCGTCGTCGATCATGATCGAGGCATTCGAAGCGCTGATGGTGGCGGCAGAAAACTCGACGTCGATGGCATTGCCGAAACCGTTGACGTCGAGCGTGCCTGATTCAGCCTCAATGACGTTGGTGTTTCCGTTGACCGTCACCGTGCCAGAGGATGCGAAGTCGATCAGCAGATAGCCGGAATAGGAGTATGTGCCGGCGTGGCTGATATTCTGTAGATTGTCCGGATTGAGCCACGGCAATTGAGGGGCGATCAGAGAGCCGTTGGGATCGACCAGGCCGATGGTGTTTGTTGCACCCTGGTCCATGGCGTACTGCGCAATCGCGACGAACGCCGGTATAAGCGCCTCGGTAGCGGGTACGAGCTGCTCCGGGGCGTTGTCGTTCTCAGGGTAGTCGTATTGAGCGCTGGTGTAGGCTTGGGTGAACTCACCCATTTCTTCGGCGGTGGGCAGCCGGCCGAGCGCATTTTCCAGAGCGGCGAAGATATTCCAGCCCGTGAATTCGTTGACCGGGGTGCCGAATTGATTGAGGACGAAGTGGCCGTGGCTGTTGAGTTCGTCCACCCCGATGTCGTCCTGATATTCGTTGCTGCTGAACAGCTGGTATGCGAGTTCCTCTCGGTTGAGGACACCGTTGCTGATGTCCTGGGCCAGATATTGCCTCTCGGCCGTGTCCATCGGATGACCGAGAATGGTCTGGTAGATCTCGTTGGCGATCGCGATGTCTTGATTCTCGGTTGCGACATCGATCGTGATGGTGCCGGAGCTGCCGGCGCCGTTGTTCCAGCTCCAGGTGTCGATGCCGTTGGCATCGATGAAATGCGAGGCGCTGCCGCTGGTTTCGCCGTTCTCCGCCGCCGTGGAGCCCGACGCCACATTCTGTGAAAACTCGAAGCTGCCGTTTGAATTGGCGAAATCGACTGTCGTGTCGGTGATGCCGGTGCTCGTGGTCAGGGTGGTAACCAGGCCGTTGGCGCTGACCGTGTAGGTGTTGGTGCCGGCCAGCGTCGCGCGTACCGTCATCGAATCGATCTGTTGCGTGCCCGAATTCGGATCGAAGTATTGGAAGACATCGGTCTTCGAGCCGTCGGGATTATTCGTGGTGGTGCCGACCTCGTCATAGATCCCGCTGCCGTCGTTATCGACGAAGGTCGTGGCGACGAGCCCGTTGGCGCTGGTGTCGGTCGTCGTTAAGTTGCGCAAATTGGCAAAGCTATCGCCGTACGCTGTCTGGATGACTTCGGTCTTGCTGCCATCTGCGTTCAGCGTCGTCGTGTCCGACTCGATGAGGTCGCTGCCAAGCATCGATGTCGGCAGAGCGGCACCGGTCAAGATGTCCGCTGCTGCAGCGTCGAGGTTCGCGAGCGTTTCCTGGCCGTTGGTGTCGTAGGCGTAGTCTTTGACAAGGCCGTCCGGCGATGTTTCGGCAACCGTTTGATCGATCAGGGTGCCGTTGCCGTCATAATTCAACGTCGTGGTCGAGACGCTGGAATCGGCATTGGTGGCGACGGTGACGGTCTGGGAGTAAGCAGGGGCGCCGAACGAGCCGGTGCCGGTCAGAATGTCGGTGGTCGATCCGTCCGCATTCTCCACGAAGATGTTTGTTGTCGTGTTGTAATCCGGCCCGGTGAAGGTCGGCGTATAGCCGTCGAACGACTGGTTGAGCCCATCGTAATCGGCTTGCTCGGTGGTTGTGACCTCGCGGCCATCCCAACTCGTGTTGACCGCGGTCTGGCTCTCGATGACCGACAGTGATGCCGGATCGTAATAGGTCGTCACTTGCGATTGCGAGCCGTCAATCTGGACGAAGCTTTGCTCGACGATATACGGACTGGCGCTGCCGAGCGCAGTTGAAATTGTACTGCCCTGCTGATTTGCGGCGGTGACGATCGTGGTGGTGTCGTTGGGACTCGACGCGCCGTTCAGCGTATCGGTGGTCGTTTGCGTGGTCTGGCCGGTATCGTCAATCGAGGTGCTTTCATTGGCAACCGCGTTGAAGCTCCCCGCATTGGTCGAAGACAGCGCGCCCGACAGCGCCAGGGTGATCGTGATGGCCTGAGCGTTGCCGGTGGTTTGCGTCGCGCGCGAGGTGGTGAAGGTGACGCCGTTCAGCTCGTTATCGGTGTCCTGGAACGTCTCGGTCGTGCCGCCGTCTCCGTCAGGATCATAGGTGGTCGTGTCGGTTTCGGCATCGACCGTCTGCCCGTCGGCGTTTTCGTAAGTCGTTGATTTCTCCAGCCCGTTTCCGCTCGCGGTCTTGACCTCGGTTCCGAGCGAGTTGTGATGGGCATCGTAACTCACGACGGTATCGGTGACCGAGCCGTTCGCCTGCGTCTGGACGGTTGCGGACTGATCGACCGTAGCGATGTTACCGGTCTCATCGAGGTAGCGATCGGTCGTCACGGTCTGCTGATCGGCAGACGTTGTGGTCACCGTCCGCTCGACGGTCGAGCCGTTGTTGGAGCCATCGGTCACCGTCTCGGTCTGGCTGCCATCGGCATTGAGCACCGTGACGTCGGTGGTGACGCGGTTCCAAGCCGGCGACGAGCCGAACAGCGCGCCGTTGGCATCCACATAGGTGGTCTTGGAAAGTCCATTGCCCGAGACGGTGGTCATCGTCTCACTGATCAGCCCGGCCCTGTTGTAATTGGCGACCGTCTCGGTTGTGCTGCCATCGGCATTCGGTGTGGTGGTGTCGGTTGTCCAGAAGTCGTTTGTCGTGTCGCCGTTCACGGCGGTGCCCGTCGTCGTCACCAACCCGTTGGCGCTGGTTGTGACGGTCTTTTGCAGCAGCAGCGGGCCGCCCGATCGCGCGTAATACTGCGTCGTGTCGGTCACCGTTCCATTCGCGCTCGGCATGATGGTCTCGACCTGGTAGGTCGGCACCCAGCCGTCCGATTGCCGCACGATCTGGGTCTCCAAGCCGGCGCCGGGGACGATAATGCCTGAGGTCGTGGTGACGACACCGCGCACGTTGCCGAGGCCGTTTGTCTCGCCACTGTCTGTCCCGCCTGTCTCGCCGGTGTCCGTCCCGTCGTTGTCGGAGCCATCGTAGAAAATGACAGCGCCATAGGAGGTGAGAACGTCGGTTTCGCTGCCATCGGGATTGATGGTGGCGACATTGGTGGTCGCCTGGTCGGTAACGCCGTCGCCGTTGAAATCATAGAGGACCGTTTTGGACAGCCCGTCGGCGCTAGTGGTGGTCGCCGTCTGATTGATCAGGCTTCCGTCATAGGCATAGGCCGAAACGGTGTCGGTGCTGCTACCATCGGCATTCAGCGTCGTGAGGTTCGTTGTCTGCTCGGCATAATGCGCCGTGGCATAGGGATTCTCGGTTGTCGTGACCGAAAGCCCGTTGGCGCTCGCCGACGTCGTCGACGTCGACAGCAGGGTGCCGTTCTGCGACGTGGTTTTGACGGTTTCGGTGCGGCTGCCGTCACTGTTGATGACCGTCGTGTCGGTCGTCGTTCTGTCGAAAGCAAGTCCGCTGCTGTTGTAAACCGAGGCCGATTGCCCCTGAATATCCTTCTGCGTGGTTGTGACGAGACCGTCGGCGGAGGTGGTGGTGACCGTCGCGCCCGTCACATCGCCGTTCTTGTCGAAATGGACCAGCTGGTCCTGCACCGTTCCGTCGCTTGCCGTCGTCAGCGAGTCGACGGTCTTGACCAGATTGGTGGTGCCCAGGGTGGTCGTCGTTGTGACGTCCTCCCGGTCCCCCGAGGTATTCTTCTGCGTCGTTTCCAGTACGTTCCCGGCGCCGTCGGTCACCGTAACCGTCTCAGACAGGCTGCCGTCGTCGGGACTGACAAAGGTCTGGTCGGTGGTGATGCGGTCCCAAGTGCCATTGGCAAGGCTGGCGCTGGTGAAGGCCTCGTATGTTGTCGTGGTCGGGACTGCGCTGAATGCGCCGGGGCTCACCACCGTTTGCGTCCGGTCGATCTCGTCGCTCGCGGATTCGGCGGCGCCGTAATTCGTCACCGTCTCGATCGACGATCCGCTGGAGGTCGTCGTCACGTCGGTGGTGATGTGGTCGAAGACCGGCGCCGACGCGGTGCCGGCGCCGGTCGCATCGACCGAGACGGTTTTCGCCAAGCCGCCGCTGGTCACGGTGACGGTTGCGCCGACCAGCGAGCCGTCGGCATTGAGGTTCTCGCTGGTATCCGTGGTGGTGCCGCCGCTGACGGTGACGTTATCCGAATGGGTCACCGCGCCGTCGCCGTTGCCATAGACCGTCGTGCTGCTCGCCGGACTGCCCTCGGTGCTGGTCCTAATGGTCCGCGAGCGCTGCGTGCCGTCGGCGCTGTCATCGACCACCGTGGTGGTGGCGGTGGCACCGGCGTTGGAGATCGTGGTGGTCGAACTGCCGACTTCGATCAAGTGATCGTAGCCGTCAAGCTCGGAGGTCGTGACACCTGTCACCAGCCCGCCTGAAGTCTGCGGCGTGTTGGTGGTGACCGCTTCGTCGAGCAGCGTGCCGTTCGCGCTCGTATCGGTCTGGGTCGTGGTCGAGCCACCCGAACTGGTGACGGTCTGCGCCACGGTGGTCAGGTCGAGCGTGGAGCCATCGGTCAGGTCGCTCGAAGTCGTGCGCGTCACCGAGTTCGAGGTCGTGCTGGTGACCGTCGTGATCAAGCTGGTGGTGGTGGTGCCGGCGGAATCCGTGACGGTCTCGGTCTGGGTGCCGCCGTTGACCACGATCTGATCGGTCGACGACGCCGAGTCCGCGGCGATGCCGTCGACCAGGCTCGTCACCGAACGCGTCGAGCCGCTGGTGCTGGACGTCATCGAGGTCGTGGTGACCAGACTGGCCGAGCCGTCGGGATTGAGATTGGAGACGACGATGCTGCTCAGCGCGCCGTTCGCATCATAGGTATCGACCTCCTGCTGCGTGAGCGGCGTGTCCGAAGCGTCGCCAAGCTGGTTGCGCAGGATGGTGACTTGCGTGCCGCCGCCGCTGGTCGCGGTCGTAATCGTGGTCGTCTGATTGAGCTCGTCTGCGACATAGACGCCGATGCCCGACAGTTCGCCGCTCGCATCAACCACGCCGCCGATATAATTGGTCACGACTTCGGTCGAAGTCCCGCCCGACGAGGTCGTGTCGTCGGTCTGGACCGTCGTCGGGACGCCGCCGGCGTTGAGATCGCTCAGCGTCTTGTCCGTCGTCACCGTGGTCACGCCGCTGGTGGTCGAGGACGTGATCGCCGTATTGAGGATACGGCTGTACGCCACGCTGCCATCGGCATTGAGCGCCACGTTGTCGATCGTCGTCGAGCCGTCGGGATTGGTGGTGGTCGTCGTCGTGACCGCCTGGCCGTCTGGATCGAATGCCAATGTCACCGTCGCCGCCGAGCCGGTGGTGCCGCCCGACGTCGTATAGCTCGACACGCCGTCGATCGAGGAGCCGTCCGGCAAATCGACGTTGGTGGCATCGGGCGTCAGGCTGATCGAGGTGATGCCGAGCTGCGCCAGCGAGTACGCGGTCTCGGTGCCGTCGGGGTTGGTCACCATCACGAAGAAGTCGTTGAAATCGGCGTCGCCGGCATCGAGCGCGCCGTCGTGATTGGTGTCGAACACGTCTTCGAGCGCCTGCATGTCGGATGTGGCGCTGGGATCCCAGGCGGTGAAGACGATCTGGTCCTTTTGGGTGAGCTGCCCCTGGCCGGTCGGATCGAAGAACAGCACGCCGTTGCCAGCGCCGGCCCAGGCGGTCAGGTTCTCGCGGCCGTGACCGGCCATGTCGAAGAACGTGTTCGACGAGCCGAGCTGGGTGATGTTGATGCCCTTATCGGGCTGCCCGATGAGCTTTGCGACATCGAGCACGATCGGCGAGCCGCCGCCGGAACCGCCGCTGTAGCCGCCACTACCGGGGTAGCCGCCATTGCTGCCCGGGTAGCCGCCATTGCTGCCGGGGTAGCCGCCATTGCTGCCGGGGTAGCCGCCATTACTGCCAGGGTAGCCGCCATTACTGCCAGGGTAGCCGCCATTGCTGCCAGGGTAGCCGCCATTGCTGCCAGGGTAGCCGTTGTTGTTAGTACCGGGGCTGCCGTTGTTGTTCGTGCCCGGACTGCCGTTGCCATTGGCCGGCGTTGCATTGCCGACATAGTCATAAAGGCCCTGTGTGTCCTCCGCCGTGATGTCGCCGGTCGGCTGCGTCGTGTTGTCTGGAATACCGTTCGGCGTGGCAAAGTCGGGGTTCGTCGACACATCCGGAAATTGGACCTGCGCTGTGTTCGTCGAAAGCGATCCGTTCAGCGCTTGAGTGACAGTCTGGGCGTCAACGGGCCCGATATTGTTGTCGTTCTGCAGCGAATTGTAATTGGAGGTGGACTGTGCGCTCCCTGTTTGCTCAAAGGCCTGCGTTCCGGAGAGGTAGGGAATCCCCTGCGTATCCGTACCCACCCCCCCCGAAGTCGAGCCAGCGGATCCATTATCTACAGTGTTGAAGGTTTGCGTGGTTCCGTCCGGATTATTTACCGTCAGCGGTCCGATGGTCACCTCGAAATTTAACGGCGCAGAAGTATTCGATGTGCCGGGCGAGCCTCCCGTGTCGGAAGCTGGGGTTACGACGTTGATGTCGCCGGTATTCTCGGCGGGAGCGCCTACTGGATTTGAGGAAAGATAGTTGATGAGGGCGGCACCGCCGTTAACAACATCCTCGGCAGCACCTGTAAAGGCATCCCCGACAACGACGTTACTTACAAAACCAAGGACTCCTATTGCCCCTTCAGACAGCGCATAATAAGTGCCAACGGCCCCGGCAGCAGCTGTGATTTCGGGCGCAACGAAAATCGCAACTGGAATAGCGGCGAGTCCGCCGACAACCGCTGCAGCGACGCCGACCGGATTATTCTCTGCGGCCTCCACAGCAGCATCCACATATGTACCTAATGCGCCCAGCTGAATGGACAACGTCTGCAGGCCGCCCTGATCCAGCGCTTCGACCTCAGTGCTGGCCTCACTCACCGCTTCGGACGCGACTGAAATACCTTCTTCTAAGAGCGAAGTCAGCACACCCATTTGAACCCTCCCGTCGTTTAGTTGCTGTCGTTCCTATCGGGAAACATTTTTGCCAATATGCGCCGGTAGAAAACAACTCCAAATAAAGCGGTTAGGGCACCAGAGATCGCTAACGCCACAGCGATTACCATTTGTCCTATCAGATCTGGGAATAAATGGAGCGTCACCTGGTAGACGACGAAATCAACAATAAGAAATACGATTGCCGACACGATCCATGTTAAACCCAATCGAAGTCTCTGCGCTTTCGTGAAGCGTTGATAAGAAAGCCCCTTCATCAACTTACTGCTCGGCATCAACTTACTGCTCGGCTGCCGGGGTGGAGGAGCAAGCATTCTGTTGGCAAATCGACAGCTAACCGCGCCAACCGTTAAGGAAAGAATGGTGCAAGCAATCGCGAGCTCGAGTGTGTACCTGCCAGTGTAGCCAAAAAGCGCAGCAATCCTGCTGGCCACGCTACACACGCCTGCAAACAACAACAGCCACAAACCGACGTGTTTCCAGTAGGGAATCATTTGCTTTCTGCCTTTGTTGCGGCCAGCAGGCAACGCTTCTGCCTGGGACACGCGATCGGCGTAGTTAGAACAATCCGATGAGACCATCAATTGGACTACAGGCGGTGAGTTCGATAGATGCATGTCAAATTCCGGTCGTTGTTGGGGAAGTCGCATTCTCGTGCGATCCCGTTCGAACCAGTTCTTTGCGTCCCTTCAGCGTTCATACCCCGCTTCTCTCGCCGCTCCCCCTCCCATTTGGGGGGCCGCGGCAAATTTTTTTTGCGGTGATACGGGCGCTTTTTCGCACGACATCGCCGCCACAACCGGCGGCTCGGCGACGTGGACGCGGAGCCGAGGCAATGCATTGATGTCGTCGTTGCGTCGGTTGATCGCGAGCAAGCCGCGGCGCAGCACGGCCGCGCCGGGCAGCCAATCGATATCCAACTACGTTATCTGCTTTCCCCTAAGGGCGCCCGTTTGTGGGTTGTCATTGATCACTGCCTTCTTTGAGGATCGGAAGTTTCAACCACGAAGCATCCGAATGTCCTTGACAACCAATAGCGCAGGCCCAGCCCACCGAATTCCAAGACGACGCCGGCACCGATGTAGAGAAAGGCCATTTCACCCATGACGATCGTGCTCGCGTTGGCAGCAATCGACCAATTGAAAGTCACCGCGACAAATCCGTAGGCTTGCGTGCCGAATCCAGCCAGAGTTACTAGACCGAACAGCAGCAAAAGCAGCCAGCCACTAAAGAAAAAGAGAAGAATATATTTTGTTATCGCTGCACTCTTAATGCGCGGGAACTGAACGTCCCTCCGAAACAGTTCGAAAAAGACTTTCCAACAAAGAAAGGCCAACCAGATCACGTTCGAACATGAGACAACCGTAAAGAACCACCTGATCTCCGAGCTGTCATAAGGCGAGCTCGCAAATTGCCGGAGATAGACTTCATTGTAGGGCCAAAGCTGCAACAGAACGGAATTGGGATCAACATCGATCCGTCTCGACAGATAGTCCCCAATGGCCAGAACAATAGCGCTCAATACCCACGGTACGGCAACCGCCTTTAGACTGATGCCGAGATGGCGGCTGGTACGGCGACCGAGTTGCGGCTGCCAATTGGAATTGTTCGCCAGGCATCAACGTAATGGGTCCGGATTCGCTCATGATCATCGTCCATTTTGTTGTGGATCATCACACCAGAGGACAATCCCTGGCCAGTTTTGACGGAATATTTTCCACGTGATGAACAAAAGGTTTGCCGATATGATCCGCAAACCCCAGAACAACAGCGTCGCGATTAAAACAAAATATGCATCTGGAAAATACTTCATGAGCATGAAAGTCGATCTCCCTCCAAAAGCAAGTTTGAGATCCATCAGAACATAGATGACGGGAATGGTGATGATGAGCGCCGCATATGCCCTTAGCTTGTTAGGTTCGGCGAACGTCATAAAAAACTTGTCGTATTGTTTCAAAAAGAGCGCCCCAAGGATAAGGCGCAATCCCCAAATCGCAATCGACAGCCATATCGTGATTTCAAGGACCTGAACGTCGACGAAACGGATGTCGGGTAATCTGTTGGAGAGGTAGAGGTATTGCGCCTGGAGCAGGATGAGGTGATCGTATCTTAGCAGGTGCAACGCCCGGCCGATGAAATCGTCGAAGACGAACAGCAGCGCGAATACAAACGGCATTCGAAGAAGCAGAGCGCTCGTGAAGCGATCGACGCCTCTTGTCAAAAGAACCACCGCTCGTGACGGATGAGGCCAACATGGAATGGCGCGCTGCGCCGCTAACGACCCCACCGAGTACGATGGCACCAAGTGCACCGGCTCACTCCCGCCGCCAGATGTTGCCTGATAGGATAATAACCGCATCGTCAGAAGCTTTCACCGGAATCTGTGCACTCGCAATCGCGTGTGCGACTGGCCCGTTCATACGCTTCGTCGCCCCCGGCTCCCCCTCCCATTTGGGGGGCGCGGCAAATTTTTTTCGCGGTGATACGGCCCCCTTTTCGCATGACATCGCCGCCACATCCGGCGGTTCAGCGCGCGCGACGCGAAACCGAGGTCGTTGCATGACGCCGCCGTTGCGCGAACCGACCACGGGCGAGCCGCAGCGCGGCACGGCGGCGGCATCGGCTGGCGCTGCCACTTTGGCGGTGCCGGATACGGGACGCGCAGATGCCCGCGCCCATCCGCTTTTTACACGCCTTCAGCGTTCGGCTTCAGGCTGCCGCACCGGACTATCACCTGGATGGGGCAACGATCGAGCCTGCCCACACAACAAAGCTCCCCGTTAACGCAGAAGAGAGCGCCCACATTCGCAATGTCCTGTCTGTCACGTTCGCTTAATTGGACGCCACGGAACGACAATAGGCAGCGATGACGTTGTAACGTCCCACTGAGAACCTGGCTGGTATTCCGAAAAATATGAGACCGCAGAACAGCGTTACACAAAACAGAAACATGCCATTAGTAAATCGAACGGATTTAAACGCGAATATTTCTCTTTCATCTCGCAACACACGCTGCTTCACCTTTTCGGTAGTAAGCACCACGATGAAAGCCACCGCCATAATCCCGCTTATCAACGGAAAGGCCGCAAAATCCGAGATCCTGCTGCGGTATCCCACCAGCCAGGCATTTCCGGCGCATTTGCAGATTGGGCGTCGAGGGCAGCAAGAAAACTGAATATCGAGGTGAGAATTGTTAAGATAACAATTGCCGTTTTCCAGGCAAAAATGGAAATAACGACCGGGTCGCGTGGCTGGCTTAGCCTAGGCAGCCGTAGCATCATGTGCTTGCGCCTAGGATCGTGGCTCGGTCACCATAGGCTCGCGAACCGATCGCGTGGAGATTATCTTCGCGCATGTTCTGCGCCCAATCAGTTGCCCTGGCCTTCCTTGAAGATGTTGCCGCTAACGTACCTAACCGTGAAAGTCGTTCGACTGCCGGGTAAACCGCAACACCGGATTGACCTTTGCGGCAATGGCCAGAAACGCGGCGCGCACCGCCTCCACCTCCGCCGGCGAGCAGACGCGCCCGGCAATGCTGGAGCTGATTTCCGTCCGTACGCGCAGATGATTGCCGTCCTGCCACCAATATTCCTCAAGTAGGAAGTGCGGCGCGGTTTGCTTGATGGGCATTGGCAGCCCGGGGATGACGCCCGGCGGCAATTCGAAATCGACCGTGCCGACCACTTTGCCGGCGCGACACAGCGCCGGATAGACACGCTTGCTCGACGTCAGGCCGCCGATGAGCAGAGCGGGGCTGGCGATGACCGGGGTCAATCCTGATGACGCCCTCCAGCCGGATTGGACGAGGTTCAGCCGGTTTTGCGCTTTCCATGTCGTCGTGACCACGAAAGGCTCACGGGCGTCGGTCCATGGCGCCGCGTCAAACGTGAAACTGCCGGCCAAATGTTCGGCTCTCGCCAAGCCGGCCACGACCGTATCTTTGCCCTTCACCTCGGCCTGCGCGGCGATCACACGCACCGCGTCGGCGAATTCGCCGCGAGCCGCAACCGTGGTCTTGTCCTGCTGCATGCCCTCCGGCGTCAATGCCACGTCGGTCGCAATCGTCACGACGTTGTCATTGATGTCCGGCGCCGGCGTCCAGGCGAGCGTTGCGCCCCGTTCGGAGACGCGTACGACCGGCTTGCCCATGTCGCGCGCCGGCAGATGATCGAAGCTGCCGAACTGGACCGTGGGGTCCAGGTATCGATTTAACGCCGGCACATAGACAATGACGTGATTGAAGGCCTGTAGTGTCGGCGTCTTCGGCCGCTCGTACACGGGACCGACATTGATCAGCACCTGTTCGGTGTCGATGCCCTTGGCCTCCAGTAGCGCCGCCAACAGGACGGCGTGATCCTTGCAGTCGCCGAACTCGCGCGAGAGGATGGTGTGCGTGTCGTTCGGCACCAGGCGGCCGTTGCCGAAATAGACGGCGACATAGCGAATGTTGCGCGACACCCAGTCGAAGATTGCGCGCGCTTGTGCCGCGGTGTCGGATTTTCCCGCGGTAATCTGGTCGGCGAGACGCGCAATCTCGGGCGTTGGCGCCAGCTTGGCGTGGGCGCCGGCGTAATAGGCTTGCGCAATCGCCTCGAAGCTCGACATCGTGGAAAAGCGCAGGCTGGGCCGAACTGAAGTCAGATCAACGATGTCCTTCTCGTCGGTTGGTGCCGGAGCGATGGCGCCGGACCAATGCCGCGTGATCTCATGGCCGGTCGTGCTCTCCTGGTACGCAAGCTGCTGCTCGTCGTGACTGATCGCCATACCGACGGGGCTGTGCAATGTCACATCGACGCTGCGCTGTTCCGTGCCAGGCGCTATGACGACCGCCTCCGAATACTGTCCCGGTATGTAATGGTCGCGCTCGGCAATGCGGGCGATCAAGACAGTGGTGTCACCCACCGCGACGTCGCGGAACGGAATTTGATGGATATTGATATCGCCGAACGACATCGCGGCCCCGACCGCGCCGTTCTGCGTGACGAAATCCTTGGGATCGGCCGCAATGACGGTACCGTCAGCCTTTTGCGTATAGGCTTGAACCACCTTGAATGACTTGTTGGCCGGACCGGTCCATCGGATCTGCGCGGCCTTAGCTACTGCGCTTTCGACAAGCGGCGTCGCTCTAAACTCGAGTGTGGCGGTCAGGGAACGGTCGGGTGCGATCGTAAAATCAGCTTTCATCTCCATGCGCGCACTTTGCGCGACCGCTGCACCGCAATCGCCGACGCATGGCATAACAAACGCGACTGTGGCGGCGGCGATCGTGAGGCAGCGACGAAGCCGATCATCATGCCGTCGTAAGGTCGTCATGCCTTCCTCCGCCCGCTATCCGCCGCTACCGGTTCAATCACATCCTGCCAACGATCGGCAGAAGTATTTACTTTCGACGGCTGCAGGGTTGTAGCGTCGGTCTGCGGGGCTACAAACGCCAGGCGGGTCAGCACGCGCGTAAGTTCGGCCTGACCACGCGTCTGCGTCTTCGAAAACACCGCCTTTGAGTGGGTCCGCACGGTACCAACCTTGATGCCGCGGGCCGCCGCGATTTCGGTGAGCGTTTTCCCCGAGACAATGCCGATGGCGATATCCGACTCGGCCCGGGTGAGCGCGAAGGCTTGCGTCAATATTTCAGGGGCGGGCTTTTGCCGCATCTGCGGGTCGAGCATGAGCAGGAGAAACATGGCCGAACCAGGTGCCCGCTGTCCGCCCTCGTCCAGTCGAACGAGCCGCACCACGAGCGGCGGGCCGCAGCGCCGTCGTATAACGACGGATAAGCTCCCGTTGTGCTGCTTGGTGAGCGCCAGCGCCGAGCCGACCATGCCCTGCAGCCGCTGGTCCGTGGCACGATCGGTTGCGCTCAAACGGTTCGCGCCGAGCACAAGCCCATCGCCGAGACAGCTGAGCGCAATCATATTGAGAGCCAAAACACGACCCCGAAAGTCGAGCAAGCATCCGCCGCATCTCAGGGCATCCAAAAAGCGGAGAATCCAGCCCGCAGGGTGTGATAACAGGCGCACCGGCCTCACTTTGCTGTGCTCTTCGTCCATGGCTTCTTATCCGTTTCTTGCCAGCGCTGCTGGTGACTATTCGCGGCTCCAAGGGTCGAACGAGCAATGAAGGCCGCATTGCGAGCAACCCGACGGTCGCGGCGCTACTCGGCCGCGTGCTGATAGGACTCCTTACTGCTGCCGGGTCCGGTGTTTGGCGACTGCCGTTGCCGCGCCATTCCCTCACCCCGCATGGCCTCTTCCAACGCCGGCGCGTACGGCCCGATGGCACGCGGGCAGCGGGCATTCTCGATGATGCCGACATCGAACAGCTCGTTGATGTCGCCGCGCAGGCGGAACCATTGCACGACGTCGCCATTGTGCAGGTCGATGATCAGCAAACCGCAGCGCGGCCCGGTGCCGTTGCCTCGCAACGCCTGTTCGATCGGCAAATCTTCAAAGGTCCCACGCCGCGGCAGCGAAACCGTCACCACGGCATAATCGGATACAAAGGCCAAGCCGCGGGCAAACCCAGGGCAGAACGTCACGTCCTCGCGCTTGCCGGTTTGGCGGTCAACCTTGACCAGGTAACCGCGCCCGGATTCTAGCAGATAAAGCGAGCCGCCCCAAACGCGCGGCGAATGCGGCATCGATAGGCCTTCGCAGATGATGGCATCGTTTGCTAGATCCATCAGGACGCCACCATCGCGCCGCCCGCCACGCCAGCTCTCCAGTACGTCTCCGGTAGAGCATGCCGTCATGTAGCGGGGGCGGCCGTTCTCCATCGCAAGGCCGTTGAGGTGGCAGCGATCTTCCGGAGCCAGGCGGGAGATGAATTTCGGTTTCCAGAGCGGTTTAAAGGCGTGGCTAACGCTGACGGCCGACAGGCAGGAATAGCGCGTGTTGACGAACAGCACATTGCCGCGCGCATCAATGCCCAACTCGTGAATGTTGATATCACCAGTCAGCCCTGCAGTGCGCGGGACGTAGAAGCGGTCGAAGGCGCCGTTGGCCAATTCCTTCGGGCCAAGAATATTTTCCAGGCGCCAGATTTCGTTCTTTGTGCCGAGATATATGCGCTGCGACGATGCCGCGAGACCCATGGCCATGGAGAAGCTCGCAGCCGACGGCACCACCACCCCGTCGGCGCGCACGCCGAGGAAGAGCAGGTACCCGGTAAGATAGGTTGAACTAACAATGCAGACGCGATTGGAGATCAGCCAATCGCCCAATCCTCGCGAATATTCGGTATCCACGCGCGGCGCCTTGCGGGACTCGCCTCGCTTCTCGGGCCGCGTAGTAGCAGCTTCATCTGCTGGCGACGCGACGGTACTTTCGAGCAGCTCGCTTTCTTTAACGTTTGTCACTACACCCTCACTGGTAGGTTTCGATGCTGATTGAGTGCATTTGGCCGAGCTCATCGCTCATGCAGCGCTTGCTGCGCCTGCTTCATCACCGGCGACAGCAGATATGAGATGATGCGCCGGGAGCCGGTCTTGATCTCGACCGTCGCGGCCATGCCAGGTGACAGATCGACGAGCCGACCGTCCACCTGCATCTGCTTGCGATCGAGCGATACGCGCGCCGCATACTCAAGCTGTTGGTCTGGTGGCTCGCTCGAGTCATTTTCCGCACCGGCATCCGGCTCGGTTTTGTTTTTGTCAGACACCTTGTCATGAGCAATGGCGTCTGGCGAAACGCTGACGACCTTTCCGCCGATGAGGCCGTATCTGTTGAAATCAAAGGCGTCGACCTTGACGCGGGCCTCCTCTCCGGCGTGAACGAAACCGATATCGCGGTTTTCGACCATCGCCTCAATCTCGAGATGGCTGTCGGCCGGAACGATCACCAAAAGGTTTTGTGCCGGCGTCACGACGCCTCCGACCGTGTGCACGGCAAGCTGCTGCACCGTCCCGTCAACCGGCGCGGTCAGCACCTGCAAGGCACTGCGATGCTGCGCGCGCAGAAGGTCGTCCTTTAATCCCTTCATCTTACGGACGGCATCCGCCAGCTCGCCGTAACGTTCGCGCTTAAACTCCTCGATGGTTTGCTGGCGTTGCTCGTCCAGGGCGGCGATGGCCGCCTTCGCTTCTTCGGCTTTGCTTTTCTGTACATCGAGTTCATGCTGTTCTTCGACGAACGGCTGCAACAGTTCGAGGTAGCTGACTTTCGACTCCGTGCCATGGTCGTAAAGAGTCTTCCGGATCTGCAGGCGTTCTTCGAAGATCGGCAATGAGGCCTCCAGCTTTTGCACGGTCGCCTTGGCGGTCTGCAGTTCTGCTTGCTTCTCCTCGCGCTGCCGGTCGATGACCGCGAGCTTTTCCTGCTGCTCAGCGAGTTGGTCGAGCAGGAATTTTCTTTGAATCGCGACCATTTCCGGCGGCGCGCCGTCCGGCGGCTGGAAACTCGCCAACGAGGCGCCGTCGGTCAGCTCCGTTTGCAGCCGTGCCAAATCGAGCTCAGCAGCGATCAGATCCGTCTGATAGTGCGCCGCTTCCGCGTTATCCATCGTCGGATCGAGCTCGATCAGCTTTTCACCCGCTTTGACGAACTGGCCGTCGCGCACGCGGATGGCACGAACCACGCCGGTCTCGAATGGCTGAACCACCTTCGTTCGGCCGCTGGGAATAATCTTTCCTTTGGCCGAGGCGACGATGTCGACCTTGCCGAGACAAGCCCAGCCGAGCCCGAGCGAAAAGATGGTCATCAGGGCGTAAGCGGTCATGCGCCCCGTCGGCGATGGCGGCGTCTCGACGATTTCGAGTGCCGCGGGCAGGAAGGCCAGGTGCTCCGCGCCTGCCTTCTTCTTGCGCAGCTGCAGGCTCTTCAGCATTCGCATCTCAATGAACTTTCTGAAGACCGGACTGAATGCGGTGCAGGCTGGCGTAGCGCCCATCGGTCCGGATCAATTCCTCATGGGTGCCATCCTCGACCAGCCGGCCGCGGTCCAGAGTGATGATGCGGTGGGAACGCCGCACCGTAGAGAGACGATGCGCAACGACGATGACCGTGCGCCCTTTTGCGATCTCGCCCATGTTGTTCTGGATGATTCGTTCGCTTTCATAGTCGAGGGCACTGGTCGCCTCGTCGAAGATCAGGACGCGCGGATTGGCGACCAACGCGCGAGCAATGGCGATGCGTTGTCGTTGGCCGCCCGACAGACTCGCCCCGCGTTCGCCAACGCCGGTGTCATAGCCTTCGGGCATTTCCAGGATAAAGTCGTGTGCGCCTGCGAGCTTGGCGGCAGCCATGACGCGCTCGATCGGCATCGACGGATCGGCGAGCGCGATGTTGTCGCGGATCGAGCGGTTGAACAGCGTGTTTTCCTGGAGCACGACACCAATCTGGCGCCGCAACCATGCGGTATCCACGGACGCGAGATCGGTGCCGTCCACCAGGACGCGCCCGCTCTCCGGCAGATAGAGGCGCTGAACCAGTTTGGTCAGCGTGCTCTTGCCGGATCCCGAGGGTCCCACGATGCCGACGATCTGTCCTGGCGCGATGCGAAGACTCACGTCGTGCAGGATTTCCGGGCCATCGAGCCGGTAGCGGAACGTGACGTGTTCGAACATCACCTCGCCGCGGATCGCCGGCAACGCCGCGCGGGCGGTGTTGAAGCGCGGCTCCGTCTGGGTGTTGAGAATGTCGCCAAGCCGCGCCACCGACAGGCGGGCTTGATGAAAATCCTGCCAAAGCTGCGCGAGACGAAGCACCGGGGCGCTGACGCGTCCCGCCAATATGTTGAACGCAACAAGCTCGCCGACCGTCAAGTCGCCATCGATCACGAGCTTGGCCCCGAAATACAGCACGCCAGCCGTCACCAGCTTGCTGACAAGCTGCACGCTTTGGCTTGCGGTGTTACCGAGGCGCAACACGCGAAAACTTGCCGCAACGTAACCCGCAAGCTGCTCCTCCCAGCGGCGCTGCATTTGCGGCTCGACCGCCATGGCCTTGAGCGTCTCGACCCCCGTTACGCTCTCGACCAAAAACGCCTGGTTCTCCGCGCCGCGACGAAATTTCTCATCAAGACGAGCCCGAAACATTGGCGTCGCGATCGCCGAAATTCCGATATAGAAGGGGAACGCTCCGATCACGATCAGCGTCAGCGTGGGCGAGTAGAAGAACATCACGGCGAGGAATACGAAGGTGAAGAACAGGTCGATGACCAGCGTCAGCGCCGAACTGGTGAGAAAGTTTCGGATATTCTCAAGCTCGCGCACCCGAGCGACCGAATCGCCGACGCGACGCGCCTGAAAATAGGAAATCGGCAATGCCAGAAGGTGGTTAAACAGTCTTGCACCGAGTTCCACGTCGATGCGGTTGGTGGTATGCGCAAACAGGTAGGTCCGAAGGATTCCGAGCACCGACTCAAAAATCGAAATGGCGACCAGGCCGATTGCCAATACGTCGAGCGTGCTCAAGGTCCGGTGCACGAGCACCTTGTCGATGACGACCTGGAAGAACAAGGGCGAAACTAGCGCGAACAGCTGGAGGAAGAACGATGCGACGAAAACCTCGCCGAGCTGCCGCCGGTACTTGTGAATGGCGCCGACAAACCAGGTGATGTCGAAGCGCCGCGAAATGTCGACGAGACCGGCCCGTCGCGTCATCTGGACGACGCGTCCATCGCACGTTGCCTCAAACTCCTCGCGAGTCATCAACTGCGGGCGCGGTGCAAAGGCCGATTGCACCAGAACCTTGCCCTCGCCGAACTTGCCGAGCAAAAGAAAGCCGCCATCGCGCCGTGTCGCGATCGCCGGCATCGGCATCGATGCAAGGCGGTCCCACGTGATCATGCGCGTGCGCGCTTTGAGGCCGAAATCCTTGGCGCATCGGAGCATTTCGGGAATGCCGATATGAACACGACCGAATCGATGGCGAATTTGCTCCGGATCAGCGCTCACGCCGAGCAAGCGAATTAGGTTGACGAGGACGTACAGACCCGGATCCGCGCTTTCAGAATTCGGCTCGACATTCATGGCTTCTTCCTGCGCAGGCCATCGCTACCGGCACTTCGATCGCTTGAAGGGCGGCGAAAGCGCCGTTTTGCGCGGAGTGGAACTCCTCGATTTGGAGCGCACAAGTTTCCGCGGGGACGCGTGGCCCCGTTGCAATTTCGCTAGTTTACGAAGTCCCCGTCTCGCTGGTTTGCGAAGAGTGAGCGTCTCTGGAGCTCGAGCGTCCGTGCAAGGTCTGCGCTCGGCCCACTCGCTTAAAGCAAGCTCAGTGCTCAACTTCGCTGTAAAGGCGATTACAACCGTTGTTCGAATGGATCAAGCGTCTTTTGCCGGCACCAGGCCCCTGTCGCCCGCGACCAAATCGCACAGGGACCATATTTCTTTCAAGTCTGCACACGGAACAAAATAATTTCTGACTGGCAATCCGCATCGGACGGTTCGGGCTAAGCGATTTTTGCAGAAAGGTGAAGCAACGATGTCATTTCTTTGATTGCCGAACACGGAGGCCGGCGACCCATTCGTAATGCAAAGGGCAATGCGGGCCGGGCCCATTTGCGATGACGGAGTTCCGATGGGACCCGGTTTCAGTGAATACACATTGACGTTGATTCGCCGCGAGTCCTTAGAATATGTACGAAGCGTAGATTGCGCGATGTGATGCAAACTTGGCCGACATACGATGAATGCGCCACTTGTGGGAACCCGCGCTCCGACAACAGCAGGGCCGCTAGGCGGATATGCGGGTGACGAGTCTGTCCCCAGCGGAGGGACCAAACCGCCGACCGCTAGCCAACCGATCAACCCCGAAGGTTTCGCATCGGCGCCGCAGACCAAACCGGCCTATCCTCTAGCGGCGGCCGCAATTGCGACGCAGTAAGGACCCAGCGGCGTGCGCTTCGATTTCAACGGCGGCTGCCGCGTGCTGCTGCCGATCAGCGCACGTCGGTGGCAGGTCCGTTTGAGCGACCTCGATACCGGAAATATCCTTTTCCAAACCGACATAAGAGAAGACACGGTCACGAGCAGCAAGCGGTATTTTGTCCGCTTCCGTCATCGTTGTCATGCAGCGATTCCACGAGCGCGACCTCTCCGGCCATATCCTGGCCAACGAACAAGGCTGGACCCACCTTTGCTTGCCGGCGGTCTACGAGCCAAAGCACCCCTTCCCTATCCGCACCACGGTAAAGCACCGCACGACTGCGAAATCTGGACCGACCCGCGCCAAGAGGGCGAGGTGCTGTGGCCGGAGAGATTTCCGCGAGAAGCGCTGGATCGCATCGCCAAAGACCAGTTGATGACGTGGCGTGTCTGCGGGCCAATTGAAGCAACGCCCTACCGCTGCGGAGGGCGATATGTTCAAGCGCGATTGGTTCGCCAATCCGATGCCGATCGCCGACCGCGACACCTTCATCGCCGCGAAGCGCCTGCAACCCGTACGCGCCTGGGACTTGGCCTGGACCGAGTCGGAGCACGGCAAGGAGCCCGACTACAGCGTCGGCGTACTGCTCGGTTACGACCGCGAATCGACGATCTGCTACATTCTAGACGTGGCGCGCGGACGGTGGTCGCCCGCCGGGCTAGAGCAAGTCATCGTGACCACGGCGGTTCGCGACGGTTACGAGTACCGCATTCGCATTCCGCAGGACGCCGGCGCCGGTAAATTCGTCGCCCACTACATGGCGAAAAAACTAGTCCGCTTCGCTGTGACCATCGAGCCCGAGGTCGGAATGGGTAACAAGGCACAGCGGGCGGTGTCGTTCGCCGCGCATTGCGAAAATCGCTTCGTCGTCCTGGCGCAGGCCGACTGGAACACCGCCTTCGTCGATGAGCTGTGCGCATTTCCCAACGGCGTCAACGACGACCAAGTCAATGCCGCTGCGGCCGCATTCCGTGCCGCCGCGCGCCGTCCGCAATTCTACGCTGTTGGGGCGTAGAGGGTGATCGAACGGCCAACCAACGTGATGCGGAAATAAAAGAGATTCCGCCAACTGTTGGGGTGGATGGGTCCCCTGACGGCATCGAAGCGCCAAAATAGTGATCGTTAAAGGCCACCAGCAACGGAACCCATCCATAAGCAGATTACAACAATTGGTTTGGATCTGGCCAAGAACGTTTTCCGAGTCCACGAGGTCGATGAGACGGGCACCTCGCCGGCGGTGAGCAGCGCGCCATGTCGTTCACGCGCCAGACCGGCTTCGGTGCCGACATCATCGTAGTCGACGACGCACCTCGGTTTTTCAAGTTACAGCCATTTCAGTACCGCATTTAAGCAAGCTTACGGCCTTATTCCCTTGGCGTTTCAACGCTCCTCGTAAGTTCCTCGAAGTCGGTCGCCCGTAAGATCGCTAAAGATTGTGGTAGAGCCGGCGATCTCCTTCCGGTGTTCTCCACGCAAAGCGGTACGCGACGATTCCGAAGGAGTAAGTCATGGGCAGCCAACAGACCGTACTCACCAAACGCAACATCGACACCCCCTCGGGGCGCATCGCGTTGAAGGCCGGTAGTACGGCAGCCGCTGCTTGGGCGTCAAGAAGGTATTGAACAGCGGCGTCTCGATGACACCGGGTGCAATCGCGTTCACACGGACCTCGTAAGGGGCGAGCTCGATCTCGAACGCACATAGGCTTTCAGGTGAGAGCGGGAGGTGTCTATGAAAATCGCGATCATGGCGACGGGCGGCGTTGGCGGCTATTTCGGCGCGCGTTTGGCCGCGGCCGGCGAAGAGGTGCATTTCATCGCCCGCGGCCAACATCTGGCGGCGCTGCGCGCGAATGGTTTGGTGGTGAAAAGCGCCAACGGTGACCTGCATCTGCAGTCGGTCTCTGCAACCGACGATCCGGCAAGCATCGGCACGGTCGACATCGTCATCTTCGCGGTCAAGCAATACGATACCGAGAGCGCGGCGAAGCTGATCAAGCCGGCGATCGGCGCCGACACGGTGACGATCACCTTGCAGAACGGCATGGACAAGGACGAGTGGCTGCGCGCCGTGCTCGGCCACGGCCACGTCATGGACGGCGCGGCCTATATCGCCGACGCGAGGGTAGTGTCTCCCGGCGTCATCACCCATGGCGGCAAGGTGGCGCGCATCATCTTCGGCGAGGCTGACGGCAGCAGGAGCGCGCGCGGCGAGCGTTTCCTCGCCGCCTGCAAGAACGCTGGCATAGAGGCGAGCTTTTCAACCGAGATTGCCAAGGATCTGTGGGCGAAATTCGCGCTGCTCTCGGCGTGGACCGGTGTCTCCACTGTGCTGCGCCAGCCGGCGGGCAAAGTTGCCGGCGATGACAGCACCCGCAAGCTGTTCGCGGACGCCCTCACAGAGTCCGTCGCGATCGCCAAGGCCAAAAGAGCTGATCTCGGCGACGATTACCTGGCGAAACATCGGAACTTCGTCGACACGGTGCCCCCGGAAACCAAATCGTCGATGCAGATGGACCTCGAACGCGGCCGCCGCCTCGAACTCGACTGGATGTCGGGCGCTGTGGCGCGCATTGGCGATGAATTGGGTGTGCCGACGCCCATCCATCACTTTATCTATGCGGCGCTGAAGCTTTACGCAAACGGCGGCCGATAGCTGCGATGGCTGGGGCCGTGCCGATGGTCGCGCACCTCTTGAATTTGACCACCTTCCGTCGGTGCTCACCCAGGCCGCCGATGCCGAGAGCGAGCACGTCTCCAAGCCTTGAGGAATTTCGGCTGAGGTCTGTACCCACCCACGTGCTTGAGTGCGAGCAGAGCTCCTTACTTGCAGCCGCATGACCGCGCGGCTGGTGACATGAACGTGAGAGCGAACCCATGAGCCTGCAGAATGCCGCGATCGATCGCCTTTCGCATGTCGAGGGTGTTGTCAACTATCTCAAGCCTATGGCCGAGAAGCCGCGCACCTACAGGTTCGACCCGCCGCCTGGGGAGCTTCACAGCAATGCCGTCTACGAGCCTCACTGCGTGATGGTTCGCGACATGCGCCCCATTGCGGAGCACATGTCTCTCGACCGCGAAGGCTTCGCGCTCGTGACCCATCCGAGCGCCGTCACGGATTTTTACGACGAGGACCAACTGCGCGACGTCTACTATCCGGAGGCTGAGCATCTGGTCGCGAGCGTGACAGGTGCCAGCCGTGTCGTCGTCTTCGACCACACGATTCGCCGAAGGATTCCGGGCAAACCCGATCGCCTGCGCGGCGCGCCCCGGCAACCGTCGATCCGAATTCACAATGACTATTCGGCGAAGTCAGGTCCACGGCGTGTGCGCGACATCATGGGCGATAAAGCCGAGCAGCTGATGCGCCGTCGCTTCGCCATCATCAATGTTTGGCGAGCAATCCGCGGGCCGCTGCGCGACAGCCCGCTCGCCGTTTGCGATGCCACCAGCGTGCGGCCAAACGACCTCGTTGCGGCCGACATCATCTATCCCGACCGCACCGGCGAAGACTATTGCGTCACCTATCGGGAGAGCCACCGTTGGTTCTACGCGCCCGACATGCGCACGGACGAGGTGTTGCTGCTCAAGTGCTACGACTCGGCTCTCGATGGCCGGACACGCTTTCTGCCGCACACCTCGTTCGCAGTCCCTTCGGCTCCTGCGGACGTCCTGCCGCGCGAAAGCATCGAGCTGAGAACATTCGTGTTCTACGCCCCTTAAGAGGCGCCAATTTCCGCTGATTCAACGAGAGCGACTCAAACAGTCACCTTGGATTACCCGAAACTGGCGACGACGCTGTGGCCTCTTGCGCCGCCTTGCGGCCGGCTGCACCACAACGTCGATCGGCTTGTCGTGCAGCGCACCACGTAAGCGTGCCGTAATCGCTTTGTCGTCGGCGCCACCGGGCGTAAAGGGGATGTCGACCCGGATGGCCGAATCAAGTACACGCGGCGCCTGCGCGGTCGCGAGCACGCCGACCGCGACGGCGATCGCGTCGTCGTCGTCGGCCGAACCACCGTGAGGGCTGAGCCTGTACTTACCGATTGGGTAGGCTTCGACGATGGTCGCCGCCGCGAATATGGTCGAAGTCGCCGCGCTTGTCGGCGGCCTACGACCATGATGCAGGAATTAAGCTTTAGTGGCTGTGGCTCAGGAAAGGACTTTCTTGGCCTCCTGCTGAAGCGCTCTCATCGCGTTGACGTAGGGGATTGGACCATAGCTGATGCGGGCGACGCCGAGTTTGGCGAGACATTCATTCGATGGCACGCCGTCCATAACCATAACATTCACAGGTAAGCTGACAGCTTCGCAAAACTGTTCGATCAACGCATCTTCCGTCAAGCCGGGAATGAAGAAGCCGGACGCGCCTGCAGCCGCGTAGGCCTTAGCCCTCTCAAGAGCTTCATTAACTGCTTCGGCATTCTCACCGTGTTCAAAGAATACGTCCGTCCGCGCGTTGACGAACAAGTCGACGCGCTTCTGTTCTGCCGTATTGCGGATCGCGCCGAGCCGCCGGACTTGTCGGTCGATGCTATAAAGCCCGGAGCCTTTGACGACCCGATCCTCGAAGTTGATGCCAATGACGCCCAGGTCGATAAGACGCGAAATATTGAAGGCAAGCTCGCTGTCGTCTTCGCTGTAGCCACCCTCGAAGTCCACCGTGACAGGGGCATCGACGCTCGCCGCGATGCGCCCGACGATCTCCTCGACGAGTTCGATCGGGATTGCTTCGCCGTCTTGGTAGCCTTGCGCCGCAGCGACCGACCAACTGCTGGTCGCGATCGCTTTCGCGCCGGCCTCCAGAACAGATCGCGCGCTACCTGCGTCCCACGCGTTGTAGAGCAGTAACGGGGCTCCTTTGACATGGAGTCGAGCGAAGCGTTTGGCTTTTCCCTCTCGGTTCATTTCCACATTCCTGAGGTGACAGCTTGGCGAGCAATCCAACTCGCAAGATTCCCAATGCCGATCGTGCGAAGCACGCCTTGGCGGAAACGTCTATCATCGCCGCTCGCACGCTGGTACGAACGCTGGCAATCTTGAGCAGCGGCAGCACGGCGGTCAGGCGTCGATCCAATTAATAGGGATGCTTCCTCGGTTCATAGGCTCCTCGATACGCGGCACTCTAATCAGCGGCGTGCGATCCAAGCGTCCGACTTATTTCCTCCAAAACGGCTTTGCCACCTCTTGAGAGACGTCGTGACGCCTGATACCGAGATCGTGTAATTCTCGATCGGTTCTTGCCATAAGCTCACGCCGGCTGCGCGCCCTCCGTCGCCACGTCTCAACCAATTTGATGAGGCGACGCACGCTTTCGTTTATTTTTTGCTGTCGTTTATCCATGCTTTGACCAAAGGTTCACGCGCGTCGGGTGGCAGATCGGCAATCACAAGCCGAGCAAAAGAACCCCCGAGCCTTTGCACAGTGGGCATTTGCGAGGATGACTGGCGTACGATTGTACGTTTGGCGACGTTCCATCACCCTGAAGCCGGTGCAGACCAGCTTGCCAACCACATCGTCTATAGATTCAGCCCACGCATAGAATTCTGAAGTAGGGTTGGTCTCGCGGCCGTCGCCAATGAGCATCACCGCGCGATTGTTTGCCGGTGCTCGCTTCGTTGCCCTCGCGAGACTATCGCGATCGATTCCGCAGATCGGGCTATACAGACTCATGCTAACTGCGAGCCCTTCGGGTCGATCTGGTGCGCGGCCGCCTCAGCCTTGGCACGATCACGACCATTAATGACGGCCGAGCCGCCCTCGACGACGAACCGCGTCGGACTTCTTTGCCGATCCCCGAAGCTCCTCCGGTGATAGCAATCTTATCTTCGAAACGCATGGTCGCTCCATTCAGGCCCTTGAGTCAGACAAGCCTGCGCTATGCCGCCAGGAGATGATCCCGCAACAGTTTGTTGAACACTTCCGCGCGCTCCTCAGGGAAGAAGATTCGCGCTCCTTCCAACTCCACGGGTGGTTTTGCTCCGGGTATCGTATCGGCCAGCCAGTGCGCCCACTTCACCGGGAAGTAGACGTCATCCGAACCCCAGACGATAAGGGTCGGAGCCTTTAACTGGCGTAGCCGAGGCTCGATCGACACCGTGTGCTTATTGTCAAAAGCCGCCACGAAGCGCTGAAGGTCGCGTGTCCGCTGCTCGGTCCGCACGTGGGGCCGCAAATAAATTTCGATCTCCTCATCCGTTACATTCTCGGGGCGCTCATACGCCGGTCCCAGCGCCTGCGGCGAGCGATAAATCGCTTTGTCGGCGAGCATCGCATTGATCGTGTCGCGCAGCCCGCCTGCGATCGCCATGTCGACGAAGGGTTTGAACGCTTCCGGCGGCCAGTTTTCGTGGGTATCACAGTTAGTGAGCGTCAAACTCCGCACACGATCGGGATGCATCGCTGCGAAGATTTGCGCTATACCGCCGCCGCTATCGTTACCGACCAAGTCGACCTTATCGATCTTGAGGGCGGCGAGGACCTCGCGCAGCATATTGGCGCTGGCGGTGACGGACACGTCCTGATTCGGATCGATCTCAGTGTCGCCATGTGCCAGCAAATCCACGGCAATGCACCGACGCGCATCGGACAATCCCGTCAATTGGCGACGCCAGACATGCTTGTTCAAGACGACCCCATGGACAAACAGCGCCACGCGACCGGAACCGGCTTCGGTATAGCTGATGCGCCCCGAGGGGGTGTCGATGCTGCGTTTGGTGAGTACGGTCTGTTGACTGCCCATGACTTACTCCTTCGGAATCCTCGCGTAACGCTTTGCGCGTAGAAGACCGGAAGGAGATCACCGGCTCTACCACAATCTTTAGCGATCTTACGGGCGACCGCTTCGAGGAAATTACGAGGAGCGTTGAAACGCCAAGGGAGTAAGGCCGTAAGCTTGCTTAAATGCGGTACTGAAATGGCTGTAACTTGAAAAACCGAGGTCGAGCGCCAAGCCCGTCAAATCGGAACAATCATGAAGCAGGTCAAGCGCCCGGGCGAGCCGCAACTGGAGTTGATAACGGTAAAGCGGCAGACCCTCAACCTGTCGAAAAACCTGAGTGAGATAAACCGGCGAGACGCCGACGGCGCCGCCAATCTCAGCCAACGTCCAACGACGTGCGAGATTTGAAGAAAGCACAAGTTTAGCACGATCCACCAGTTTTTGCCGCCCTGTGCTGCCGGATGGGGTGTATGACGTGCGCTTTCCCAAGGCACGACTAATCAGCGAAAGGATCAAATCCTCCGCCTCAAGGGTCTCTGTCATCCCGCGGGCGAGACGATGACGCACAAGTGCCGCGAGCAACTGTGCGCGCGCATCAATGCGCATACGAGGTCGCTTGAAATGGGTCCGATCTTTGGTGTGGAGGAAGTCGGCGGGTGCTAGCTCTAACAGCGTCGCCTCATCGATTCCGATCGACAGACTTGCATCGCCGCCGCCAACAGGATGGCTAACTCGATAAGGTTCATTTTCATTAAAGAATACCACCTGATTCGCTTCCGCGACCGTCTCGACTTGATTCCTATGACGCACGAAGACGCCGCGGTAAGGGAACACGAGGTGTGTTGTGCTAACGCATTCCTCATTACTTTTGTGCCTGCACGTGCCTGAGCACAAAACGTCCCACACCGCGACGGTCTCCGTCGCCAAAAGTGGGTGAGAGTTGATTTCAGCCATTGTTGAACTATCGGCCCGGCCGCGTGGAACTTAGTAGCTTTGGATGTCGGCCCACCGCTCCTCGCCAGCTAGTGTGGTTTGCGAACGACCGATCGAGCGGCGTCCGCGTGATGCTGCGAACAGATACTGAAGCAAAGTCATCGATTTCTGTCGTCGGTGCACGCGCTGTCATCTGCGCGTCGGGGACGTTCGCGTCCGGGAGCGTTAAATTACGTCGCGTCAACCGTGCGGCACTCTACCATGTCGATCCGGCAGATGCTTCGGTCATTTCCGAAGCATTGTTACCGCGCATCGCTCCACCTTGGCCGCACGGACAAACGCTGGCCCGGGAGGCGCAATATGTCGGCGGCTCGTTCCAGAAAGACATTCTACGGGTGGCGTGTCGTTGCTGCCGTCTTCGTGCTGGCCACGTTCGGGTGGGGCCTCAGCTTCTACGGCCCTCCGGTCTACCTGCATACTGTGCAGGTGGCCCGGGGTTGGCCGCTGGCGCTGGTTTCGGCCGCGATAACAACGCATTACTTGTTTGGCGCTTTGGTGGTCGCCAATCTGCCGAAGCTCTACAAGAGATTCGGCGTCTCCGCTGTCACCAAGGCAGGATGCGTCGCGCTCGCCGCCGGCATTTTCGGATGGGCGATGGCAGAGCGGCCTTGGCAGCTGTTCCTTGCGACACTGTTCAGCGGCGGCGGATGGGCCACGATGGGCGCAGCGGCCGTGAATGCGATCATTTCGCCCTGGTTCGTCAGATCGCGCGCCGCGGCGCTTGCCTCGGCCTACAATGGCGCCACCGC
>Ga0335081_10000267_pt1 | contig 96918 bp, 78 predicted proteins | sample Lox_Sample_35_FD_206713 | JGI IMG/M metagenome (GOLD analysis project Ga0335081, IMG submission 206713) | Soil microbial communities from Loxahatchee National Wildlife Refuge, Florida, United States - Lox_Sample_3.5 | ecosystem: Environmental > Terrestrial > Soil > Wetlands | place: USA...
GGCCAGGTGAAGGAGATCGAGAAGTCGAAGAAGGAAGAGGAGAATATCAACAAAGAGATCGAGAACCTCAAGAAAAAGCTTAATAACGAGAAAAAGTAAGTAAAACTGGAAAAATAAAGAGTCCATAAAAAACGTGGGGGATGCTTGGAAAAAAGGGAGAGGATAAATGAGAAAATGTGCTAGCAAATCGTGGGTAGGCCTGTTTACCGCATTCTTGCTGTGTTATGCATGGACAGCGGGCACCGCATATGCCCAACAAAGTAAGGAAGACATCCTCAAAAAGATAAAAGAACTTGAGGAGAAAAAGAAATCCCTCACTGACCAAAGCCAGAAAAATGTAAGCGCAAAAAAAGAAAAAGGAAGCATTGAAGAAATCATCAAACGGTATGAAACCCTTCTTGAAAGCTGCACAAAAAAGAGCGATAGGTGTGCGGACGTTCTTTTTACCCTGGCGCAGCTGTACTACGACGAAGCGCGCGATAAATATATCAAGGCCCGCGAAGATTATGGCGACGCGATGAAAAAATGGGAGGATAACGGCTCAAAGGGTCCCGAACCGACAAACCCAATCCCCAATTATACCAAGCCCATGAAGATGTACCTGCGCCTCGTGAAGGAATATTCCGATTTCCGCACCATCGACGAGGCATATTTCCAGATGGGAAACATCTACCTTGTCATGGGCGACCTTGACAGCGCCGCATGGGCAATGGAATTGGTTGTCAAGGCAAACCCGAATGGCTGCCGCGCGGCGCAGGCCCATTTCCGGCTTTCGGACTTCGCCTATATGCAGCGCGATTTCCCCAAGGCGCTCAAACATCTTGAGCTCTGTAAACCGCCCGAATGCCTCTCTCCCGACAACCTCGGCATGGTGCAATACCGCAAGGGCGAAATCAACTATAACATGGGAGAGTTCGACAAGTCCGTGCAGTTGTTTTTTGAATACATTGAGAAATGCGATAAGGGAGAATATCCCAAGCAGGAATTCCGCCAGGAAGCCATGGAATACATGGCGATCGCCTTTTCCGACATGCCCAATGGATCCGAAGAAGCCGCAAAGTTTTTCAGGCGGATCGGCAGCAAGCCGTACGAAGACTATGTCATTTATACCATCGGCATGAAAAACAGGGTGCATGGTCAAACCGACGATGCAATCAAGTCGCTTCAGAACGCGCTCCAACGATTTCCTTATTATAAGGATGCTCCCATCGCCCAGCAGATGCTGGTGGAATGCTATATAATAAAGAAGGATTATGAGAAAGCCAACGCGGCGCGCGAAAAGCTCGTTGATAATTATGACGAGAAAAGTCAATGGTATTCGAAGAACACGACCCAGAAGGCGGTTATTGATCAATCGAGAAATGAAGTGCGGAAGGCGCTTGCCGCCATCCCTCTTTATTACCATGGTATCGCCCAGAAGAATAAAGATAAGGCAATGTACGAGAAAGCCCTTGCCCGGTACAACGAATTTGCCAAGAAATTTCCCGAAGACAAGTGGCACAACTACGAGTTCAAATACTACATGGCCGAAATTTACAATACGCTCGGCGATTATCTGAAATCGGCTGAAAACTTCGACTACGTTGCAATGGCCGACCTTTCCACGTTTGGTCCTTATAAAGAGGAAGTCGACACGCTCGGGATGGACCAGACTGAAATTGAAAAGCAGAAAAAGGAAGAAAAGACCGGGCCCATATCCATTTCTCAGGAAGACGCTGCCTACAATGCGGTCGTTGCGCTTATGAACGCGAGAAAAAAAGCAATGGCCCGCGACGGCCTGACCGACGAGACCGCAATGACCCTGAACGAAACCAAGCTGCTGCTTGACTATATCCATCGGTATCAGGTAAAGTTCGCCAAGAGCGCGAATGCCGCGGAAATCACCTATATCGGCGCGGACGTTTATTATGCCGCGAAGATGTACGACAACGCCAGTAAAGATTACAAGTTCATTATCGACACCTATCCGGACTCGAAATTCGCCGCCAAGTCAATGCGCATGATCGCAAACTGCTATGTGAGCACTGGTGAATTCGACCTGGCCATGGCAAAGTACAAAGACCTCTTGAAAAAGACCGCGCAGAACACGCCTGAATACGCCGAAATCATCGAGCTGGCTGCCGGCGCCATGTTCAAGAAGGCAGAGTCCATGAAAAAGGCCAATAATGTCATGGGTGCGGCGGATGCGTTCAAGGCCATCGCCACCGATTATCCCAAGAGCAAGGTCGCGGCCCGCGGGTGGCTTGAGGCCGCGATATGCTACGAAGCCACGAACAACTTCGAACTGGCGGCCTCCACCCTGCAGGACCTTGCCGCCAAGTTCCCATCATCGGAACTACGGGAGAACGCGTTTCTCCGAGCGGCCGATGATTTTAAAAAGATAGAAAAATGGGCCAATGCGGCCAACGTGTATCAAACGGCCGCTCTTACCATCACAAAGCCCGATTATGCCATTCCCAGCCTTTCGTACGCCGCCGAAGCCTATTCAAAGGTGAATGATTACGATAATGCCGGAAAGATGTTCGAGCTTGCCTACGAGCGCTATCCCAAGGACGCGAAAACCCCGCTGGCGCTCTACAACGCAGGACTTATTTACGAAAAGGGAAAGCTTTACGAAAAAGCAATCAGGGCGTACATGGTTCTGACGCAGAATTTCCCCGCCTCCGAATATTCGGCCGAGGCTTTCTTCTCCGTTGGCCTCTGCTACGAGAAAATGGGGAAAAACGTGGACATGGCGGCCGTGTTCACCGATTTCGCGAGGAAATACGAAGGCGACAAATACAAGCAGGTTGAGGCTCTTGTAAAGGCCGGGAACGCCTACTTCAACCTCGGCGATTTCAAGGAAGCGCAGAAGGACTACCTGCTTGCCAATGAAGTATATGAGAAAAACAAGGGACATGCAGATATGCCCGTGGAAGCTGTCGCCGAATCGTATTTCAAACAGGGTGAAATTTTGTATAAGGCATTTACCGATATCAGCCTCAAAGGAAACAAACAGCAGGTTCAGGCCAACCTGAAGCTCAAGGAAGAAGCCCTGAAGAATGCGGCCGGTCCTTATGCCAAGTCAATTGAGCTCGGCGTTGAGGAATGGACCTTGCGTTCCACATATAAAATCGGCATGGGTTTTGTCGATTTTGCAGATGCCATTGAAGACCAGTCGATCGAAGGCTCGACCGAGCAGAAGATCGGGGCAAAGATAAAAATCCTGCAGGGCCTTCAAAAATATTATGAGAGTGCGCTCAAATATTTCCAGAAGAACATAGAGTGGGCCTATGATCAAAATATCACCGGCGAATATGTGACCAAATCCATGGACATGTTCATGAAAGTCCTTTTTCTCAGGGCAAACACCCTCGAAAAGGTCGGCATCATCATTAAAACTTCACCGGTACCGAAAGACCTTTCCAAAGAGGACAAACAGTCGTACATGGAGGTGCTGGAGGAGAAGGCGCTCGAGTTCATGGACAAGGCGTTGCCGCTTTACGAACAGGCCATAAACATCGCCGCGGACATGGGGATCGCGGAGAGCCCGTGGATTGCAAAGATCAAGGAACGGATAACGGAAATCAATCCTTCATCCGAGGCACTTAAGAAGACCATAACGCCGCGCCAGCCCAAGGCACCGCCTCCTGAGCAGGAAAAACCGGTTACGAAAAAGACCGAGGCGGGCGAAAAGACAGTGCTGGCGCCGACGACTTCCGAGGCTCAGGCTCCGGCAAAGAAAGTATATCGCGACGAGCAGTATCAGAGAAACATGAAGAGAATACAGAACATCGTGCAAATGGAAATTCCTCTTGAAGATAAAATTAAACAGCTGAAACGGATCGAGATAGAGGCGCAGAGGAGCCAGCAGGAGGAAGAGGACAAAATACAGGAACTCAAAAAGCAGTAGTGCATGAATCTTCAGCGGGAAAAGAAAGGAGTGAAAAAAGCGAGCGGTTTTTATTGATATACTTTGATTATTACAAATTTAACATTATTTTATTTATATCACTTTAATGGAAGGGGTTCAACCTATGCAAATGTTCAATTTCTTGTTGCTGGGCTTTCAGTCTTCGGCCAGTTTGGTTATGTGGCTCATTCTGGTTCTTTTCTTTGCGGCTCTCGGCCTGTTCCTCGAACGCTTCTGGTATCTCTTCCTCAAATGCGATATGGGAAGCGCCGCGTTCATGAAGGGCATTTCCAATTACCTGAAGGCCGGTGATTATGACCGCGCTATCAAGTATGCCCTCACGATGAAGTCGCCTCTTGCAAAGGGCGTGCTCACCGTTCTCCAGAACCGCACCAAAGGGCCCAAGGTCATCAGAAAAGCTGTTGACGAACTGTTTCTTACGGAAGGACCCAAAATCAAGAGAAACGTGTTTCTTCTGAATACCTTTGCCAACCTTGCAACGCTTACCGGTCTTACCGGAACCATTTATGGCACGATGGAGTGCTTTGACGCCATCGCGAACGCTCCCGCAGCGCAAAGAGCACAGCAGCTGGCTTCCGGTATCAGTATCACCATGTCGGCAACGCTCATGGGGCTGCTTTGCGCGGTTCCGTGCATTCTTGCGCATGGTATCTTGAGCGGCAAGGCGGACAAGGTCATTGAAGACATGGATGAAAAGATCACAAAGCTGAGCAACGCTGTTGAGGAATAAAGAAAACAGGTTTTTCCGTTAACGGTGATGTAACGTTTACGGTTAATTAAACGTTATTATAGTGCGAAGAAGCTTTAATTGTATTTTCCAGCGCCGGGTAACGGGAAAAGTATTTAATCCACATTTAAAACAGGATAAAGTACAATGGCAAAAAGACCATCAAAAATGACGGACGACGGTGGCGGTCACGATTTAGCCATCGATTTAAAACCGTTTATTAATTTCTTAATAGTGCTTGTCCCGGTGCTCATGCTTTCAGCGGAATTTGCCAAGATTTCCATTATCAATTTAAAGCTGCCTGAAGGCCGCGGGTCCAGCCCGTCCATCAAGCAGACCGTGGCTCCGGAGCAGACGGATGCAGATAAGCTTCTGCTTACCATGATCATCACCGACTCCGTTGTTACCCTCGGCGCAAAAGGCGGTTTTCTGCCCAGCATGTTTTACCGGGAATTTCACAAATACGTTTCGCGCGAGGACCGCACCGTGGAAGTTTCCGTAGAATATGACCCGTCAAATCCCAAGAAAGAAGTGAAGAACCCGAAAACAGGCAAACCGTTCCTCATTAACGAACGACAGGAGATCATGCTGTACGTTACCGATGAGAACCGGAATATTGTCAATTGCCTGTACACCAAAAACGGGGAAATGCTTACCGACGGCGCCGGCAATCCGTTGAAGGCGGCCAAGGTGGGCGACACGGTTTACATCCTTACGAATCCTCGCCGCATGGTGGTGGTGACGGCCCCTGACCAGTACACGTTGCACCCGCTGTCTGCCTACGATGAGATGAAAAACAGGCTCATGAAAATCAAACAGCGGTATTCCGACGTCAGCGACGCGAATGATATTATTTTGGCCGCGGAAAACCAGGTCGCCTACGACAAAATAGTCCAGCTCATGGATGTGGCGCGGGCGGCGGAGTTTCCCAACATTGCGATTTCAAAATTAAGGAGTTAATATGGCCATCCAGCGGGGAAGAAACAAATACACGACGCCGAAATCGACGGGGTTGATTGTAACCTCCCTGATCGACTTTTTTTCCATCGTCGTTATTTATCTCATGAAAAGTTATTCATCCGAGGGAAGCATTCTCACCAATGCAGATAATCTTGTGCTTCCCAACTCGGTTGCCGTTACAAAACCCAAGGAGATATTTCTCCAGGTGGCGGCAACGAACGACATGATCCTTGTTGACAACGTTCCAATAGTGCCGACCGAAGACGTGAGAAGAATTCCTCAGGAAAATCCTGACCCTATCGTGGCGAAGCTCGAGGAAAAATTGAACGCCTCCTATGCTCAGGAGCAACAGATGGTGAAGCTGGGGGCGCTTAATAAAATCCAGGGGAACGTGATCATTCAAATGGATAAAAACGTGGAATTTGATGTGTTATTCAAAATCATGAATACCTGCGGCAAAGTGGGTTACAATAACATGAATTTCGCAGTTATGGAAAGGGAGCAGTAGCTGTGAAGTACAAAGTATTAATCAAAAAATGCACAGATATCCAACGTGCCGAAAGAATCGCCGAGGAAGTAGCCCGGTGGTCAGGCACGACAGCGGATGTGGTACGGGGCGTTATTACGCAGAAACCAGTATGCATCCGAAAAGAAGCTGAGGAAAACGAGGCGATGCGTCTCAAGCAGCAGTTTGAGGCCATTGGCGCCGAAATCGAGCTGGTGGCTTTGGGTGCGCCGGTTGCTCCTGCGGCCGCCGCTGCCGAAGAAGGCGAGGAAGTCTACGGCCGCACGCTCACCGATCCTGAATATGCGCAGGTGCTCGGCAAGCGGCCCGATATTTTCCATATCGAACGGGATGCCAAGCTAAGGAACCTTCTTATTGTTTGCATGATCCTTGGCCTTGTCACGGGCGTGTGGATGAGCACCGTTAAGGTAGTTCAGGTCGCCACCGACTTCTTCGAGAAGATCCCTGAGGAGCGCGTCGCCAAGTTCGTGAAGGGCGATGTCGATGCGACCCTTGAGGACCAGAAAAAGAAAAAAGAAGAAGAAGAAAAAATGAAGAAAGAAGAGGAGAAAAAGCTGGAGAGCGATAAGAAAACGCTCAAGAAAGAATCTGATAAAAAGGGCGCCGGCGGTAAATTCGGCGGCGGCGGCGATCCTCGCGCGCGCGTGACCCAGAAGGGCGTTCTCGGAATCATTTCCGGAAAAATCACCGGCAAGGCCGTTGCCAGCGCCGATATCTTTGGCAAAGGCGGTTTTGCCACGGGAATTGACGGAATCTTATCCGGATTGGGCGGGTTGAAGGCCGGCGGCTCAGGCGGCGTCGGCAGAAAGGGCGCTGCGGGAATCGGATTCGGCGCCGGTTATGGGAGCGGCTTCGGCGGCGGCAGCGGGTTCTCGGGCGTTGATGACCTTATCGGCGGGCTCCTCGGCGGTGAAGGCGAAAGCAGCCTATCCCTTAAGAAGCGCGGCAGCCTTACCGTGTCCGAGCCCAAATTCGTGAAGGGCGGCGCATTGACAGGCGGCAGAAGTAGGGCGAGCATCATGCGCGTGGTCATGCAGAACCTTGCCGCGCTGCGGTATGCGTACAACAAGCGCCTGCGTGAAAAACCGGGTCTCAAGGGCAAGATCACCTGCAAATTCGCCATCGACGAATTCGGGAAGGTCATTTTCTGCCAGGTGCTCGAATCCACCATGAGCGATCCGCAGCTTGAGCAGGAAGTTGTCGACAAGATCAAACGGTGGGTCTTTGAGAAAATCGACAAGCCCGGTGACATTACCGAGGTCGAGTATCCGTTCGCGTTCTCGCAGTAGGGTCTTGACAGTAAAAATCCGGAAGCATATAATAAAGCCGTAGCCTTTTTTCTGCCGTAGCCCTTTTTCTATGGAGGATATGATATGAAGAAATTCATGTGTGCGGTGCTCCTTGCGGGGTTCTTTGTCAGCAGTTATGCAACTGACGCGAGAGTGCTCACCATGGGCGGGAACGATAATTTTTTCATGGATGACGTGAGCATTTTCCGGAATCCGGCCAATATCAATTATTATCCAAATATGATAATTGGTTCGCTCGGCGTGTATCTTCCCGACAGCACGGACACCGGCGCGCTCGCCGCACTTCGCCTTAATAACAAGGAGCCGCAAAAACCCTATGGCGGCACCATTCTTTCGTATTCGCTCAACCAATCTTCCGAATCCGGAAACCAGTATCCGCTGCTTTCTTTTGGTCTTATCTTGAACCGATATGATCCATTGCTTAATTATCTTGACCCGGGTTCCAGCGATTTCCAAATGGCTTTCGGCACCAACAGGCGTGATTTGGTTGCGCCGGTGGGAAAAATAGACCTCATGTTGGGATATGCGCTGCAAAATGGGGCAATGATCGGGGTGGGAACTTATCTGGCTTTTCAAAGACAAAACATAAATGACACCAATTACGAAACCAGCGTCTACAAAGCAAACGTGGGGATTAACTGGCCCATAGCAAAATCGATGAATCTTGAGGTTTCATTCGATTTTGCTTCACTTACCGGAATAGGAACAATAGCCCGCCAGACAGGAACGAATAGTCCTCTCGTCGACACCAACGAAAACATCGCGAAAAATGATTTGTACTTTAAAGGGGATATTCGTCTTTTTTCCGCGCTCACCGCGCTTAATGGAGATTTTGTCCCCCATCTTTCCATTGAAAGGATTGGGCTTGAGGGATTTTCCCAAATGAATTATTCGCTGGGCCTTGGCGTCAACATCAATATCGACAAAGGCTTTTTCTGGACGGGGATTGAAGGACTTGTTGAAGAAAAAAATTATTCAAAAGTTAATGGATATGTAAAAGACTCCATGCCCACAGGTATCGGTGGCCGCATAGGCGCCGGCCTTGAAAGAAACGTCGTATGGGACTGGCTCGTATTAAGAATCGGCGTTAATAAGAAATTGCTTTATGTCTCAGACGGCGGTGAAAACGGGCACTGGGAGCAGAACCCGGAGGCCGACGGCTCGGACGACGATTTCGCGGCCGTTGGGGTGGGCGTCAATATTGAAAACCGTTTCAGGATAGATGGTGTGCTTGCCGAAAATATCTTTTACACGTGGACAAACCTGATAAGCGCGCCGCAGCACCACGTCATGGACAGAATCACGCTTACGTACAGCTTCTGAAGCTGGCGTCGGCGTTGCTTGTTTCTTCATTAGCAAAAAGCGGATGATAGCGATGCTATCATCCGCTTTCTTATTTTACAACTATGGCAGAACAAAACCTCCGGTTCAGGCTCTTGTCATTTCTTCTCCTGTTTCTGTTCGGCGGCGCTATCGTCGGCGAAACCGTGAGCCTTTCGATGGCCGTGACCGTTGCCGGGGCGGCCGTCCTCGGTAAACTTTTTTTCATCAACGGCATGCTGCTTTTTTTTCTGCCCGCGCTGTTTTTCAGCAACATCGACCGCGTCAACCGGGGAAAACTGCTCTCCGCCCAGCTGCTTGCTGTCGCGGGGATCCTTTTCTGCTATTGCGTGCTTTTTATTGTGGTCGGGAAGGAAAACCTAGAAGCGGTTTCCTTCTGGATACTCCTCATCTACCCGGTATCGTATCTCTCCAAGACAACCTTGTTTCTCACCTTCTGGACCATGGCAAACGACATCTACACCACCGACGAAGCGAAAAGAGGGTTCCCGAAAATCGCGGCCTGGGGATTTGTCGGCGGCTTGTGCGGTGCCTGCGGTGCGCGGCTGCTGCTGGTGGCGGTTGATGCGGAAATGATCATCGGTCTGTGGGCGGCAGCGTATTGCGTGGCATTCGTTCTGTCCAGAAAAATCACCGCGAGATACTGGATAAAATTCATTAAAAAAGAAGTCCCGATGAGAGAACAGGCAGAAGGAAAAGGCATTTTTGCCGGCATCCTGGGCGTTCTCTCGAACAGGTTGATACGGCTCATCGCCATTCTCTATTTTCTGGTATTTATTGCAATTTTTTTCCAAGACTACCTGTTCTGGAAAAAAAGCGCGTTATGGTTTACCACGTCGAATTCACTCGCTTCATTTCAATTCACCTTTTATTTGGTTTATTCCGTTGTCATCATCGGGGGGCTGCAGTTCGCCATGCCCGGCGTCATCGCCAAATGGGGCTTCACCAGGATTTTTTACCTTCTGCCCGTCACGCTTCTCCTCGGATCACTGGTGATGCTTGCCCTAAGCGTGCTCGGTGGATCCCGGATGGCGCTTTTTTCGGGGTTCATCATTTTTCAGTTCCTGCGGTATGTCGTTTTTGAAAATGCCTTTTCACCCGTATACCAGATGTTTTTTGCCGTGATTCCAAAGGAAAAACGCGGCCGGGCCAAAACGTTCCTCGACGGCATGGTCAAACCGTCCGCCATCATGCTCACCGGGCTGCTTCTCATGGCCGCAGAACCCAACGTTTCCGTCATTCTGCTGATGATTTCCCTTGCATCATGCGCCATGGTGTTCGCGGTTGCGATGATACGAAAGACGTATACCGAAGCGCTGATACCGCAACCGTCCGCTCGTCACATCCCCGATGAGATTATAGCAGAAATCGGTAGTCGCCATGACCAAAAAATATTATCTTTAATCAAAGAATATTCCTCCTCGAACGACGGCGATGTCCGCAGCTTGGCGGTCAAGATTCTCTCGCGTGAAGGATCCAAGCAGGCCTTTAAAATTCTCTGCAGCATCTATGATAACGAGCCGGGTCGCACCGTGAGAGAGATGATCGCCCGTTCCCTGGCATCGTTTTCCGGCAGCGGCGATGTGCAGCCGATGATTGAAAAAATGCTCAGGGACGAGAATCCAAGGGTGCGTGCGAACGCGTTGTTCTCGCTCAACGCTGTGGATGCCGACTGGAAGGGCCGGCTGTATTCCACGGTAAAGTCCATGTTCTTTGAAAGCAACCCTCGTGTACAGATCGAAGCGGCCGTTTATTTGTGGCAAACGGGCGACGACCCAGAGCGGGAGAATGTGCTCGCCTATCTCGGTTATTTGCTTTCGGTGAAGAACGCCAACCGGCGTTCGGCCGGTTTGTATCTCGTGGCCGCGCTGAAGCCCGAGGGATGGGAGGAGACCTTGCTCGCAAACCTGCAGTCTTCGTCGCTGCAGGTGTTTATCAAAAGCGTTGAAATCATTTTCTCCTCGGCATCAAAAAAAACACAGTGCGCCACCCTGCGCGTCGTTGAGGGTCTTTCGCGAAGGCACATCGCCGCGGCGGGGCGCGTGTTGCAACAACAGGGCGCGGCGGCCATCACCGCGATCACGGAATATCTGCGCGGTGCGGACACAAAACGGATGATTGTGGAGTGCATCCATGCCCTGCGCGTCGTCATCGAATCAAGTGCCGAAGGGCTCAAGGGGTATCCACTCTCCCCTGAAACAACGTCGGTTCTCTCGTCATGGGTCCTCAGGGAACTCGAACAAGTCTATCGGGACTGCGTCGCCTGGTCGCTGCTGCAAAAGAAGGACCGGGAGGCGCCCGGAAACGACGGGATGATTTTTCTCGAAGATGCGCTGCGGGAGCACCTTTCAAGAGTGTGCGAATGGGCGCTCGACGTCGCGACGCTGCTTGACCCGAAGGGCGTGATGGTGGCCGGGAGGCGGGACCTTGACGTCAGTGAAAGCACGCAGCGGTTCAACCTGATCGAGCTGCTCGATAATTTCGGCCCGCACCACATCACCATGCTGATAACCCCCATCCTTCGCAGGGACCCGTGGGAAAAGCTCGCGAAAACAGGGAAGGGGTTTTTCACCATCGAAGAGGGGGGCGAACCGGACATCGGCTATTTCGTGCGCTCGTCAAACCGATTGATAAGCATGTGCGCCTTGAATGTGCTCCGGAACATGGCTGATCGGGAGCGGCTCATCACCAAAGAAAAGGAAACGCTGGAAAAGATACGGAAGGATCACCACTCATATGCTGCGAAGGCCGCGGCACAGCTGCTTTCGCCGGAGGCAATGTCGAACACTATGACCATAGATGCTTTTGAATTGCTGGAGCGGGTCATGTCCCTAAAGAAAACGCCGCTGTTCGGCAATGTTCCCGCCGAAAAACTCATGGAACTGGCCGAAATAACCCAGCGGCTCTCCTATCAAAAAGGGACGCTCATCTCCCGGGAAGGAGAGCTTTCCGACCACCTCTACATCGTGGCCAAGGGAAGCTTAAAAATTGTTAAGGTAAAGAACAATGTAAAAAGTATTTTATCTATAGTGCGCAGGGGCGAGACCTACGGCGAGATCGGCCTGTTCAACCAGGCGCCGCGGTCGGCCTCGGCATTGGCCAACGAAGACTGCGAACTGTGGGTGATCCAGCGGAGTGCCCTTAAGAGAATTCTTTTGGATATGCCGGAAATCGCGTATAATCTCCTGGAAGTGTTCAGCGAGAAACTGCGCAAAAGCGGGGATGAGGTGGCCCTGCTCCATACGACGCTGTCAAACAGCATCAAGGAATAAATTTCTACGAAACGCATTACAAACATTAAAAAGCAGGAGGGTGTATGATGAGAAGACGCAGTGCGGTGTGGTTCGTTTGCATTGCCGTGGCATCGCTTTGCATGATAGGATGCGCGGGCGCTAATAAACCCAAGCAGGAATTCACCGTCTTGATCCGGATGATGCCGGCTCAACAGCGCTGGTTTGACCAAGAGCTCGTGGCGAAATTCAACAAGGAGAACAATTGCAAGATTTCCCTGGCCATTTTCCAGAACCAGCTCGACATCGAACGGTTCCTCAAGCTTGACGCGGGCAAGAAACAGCCGGAAATCGGACTGGTCAAAACGCCGTTCGAGGCGACGCGCGTGCTCGTTTACAAGGGCTACATGATGCCCCTGACCCAGATTGAGGATTCGATGCAGGTGATGCAGGACCTCGCCGAATACCACCAGCTCGCCACGGCGCTGGGGTACGTGGACGGGACCCCGTATTACATCCCCCGCAAGCTCGAGACCAGGATCCTGTTTTATCGTAAGTCAATGGTGCAGGACGCGGTGTCGAAATTTGAGAAATACAAGAAACAGATCAACGACGAATTGAAGAAGCAGAACAAGTACGGCCTTCCCAAGGGCTACACGCTCGAGGCGGATCCCGCGCAGTGGGACCTGTATGACCTTTATGTGGTGGGCTCCATCTGGGCCAAGGAAACATACAACGGCGTGAAAATGCCGCGCATCGCCCACCGCGGGGCGAAATATGAAGGCACCGCGCTCGATCTGGTCGACCGCGCGCTCCAACTGGGGGCGACCCACCAGGACATCCTTGGCCTGGGCGACAAGACCGTCCAGACGTTCCTGTGGGAAAACGTGTTTGTCCGCAACGGGCTTTACAATCCGGGAATGTGGCTCGACCCGTGGCGCGGCTCCGACCTCTACAACGGCATCAAGGACGGCAAGGTGTTCTGCACCTACCTCCAGCAGATCGACTGCTTCAACGTGCACGGCTGGGCCGACGATCCCGGCATGCCCACCTATTTGCCTGATGTCAAGGACATGGGGCTCTGCGTGGTCCCCAAGGCCGTGTCGTTCGACCTGAACGCACAGGGCCTCCCGGCCTACGAGGGAACCCGTTCGATTTCCACCGGCGGATGGTGGTGGGGGATTCCCAAGACGAGCCCTAACGCGAAGCTCGCCTACAAATTCGCCCGTTTCGTCACCAGCAGGGAAAACCATGCCAAGGAATGCTCGAAATTCGGCATGATCCCGGTGAGGAAGGACCTTCTGATCAATCTGCCCGACGTGTTCGACGAAGGGTGGGTCGGCGAGATTTTCAAGACATCGGTGGAGCAGGTGAACGACAACCAGCTCACCACGGTGCCTCTTGTCAAGGGATATCCCCAGGTCGCGCAGAACCTGGTCGATGCCTGGTACACGCTGTGCGCCGGGTATAACGAGAAAAAAGACGGGAAAATGGACGCTGATGTCATGAAGCAGAAACTCCACAAGGATTTTCTGCAGAAGCAGAAGGATATTCTGGGAGCCGATTTTCCAAAATAACCGTGCCGGCGAATGAATGGAACGTGGCTAAAAGGAAAAAGTGCACGGATCCTCGAGTTGTGGCCGCTGCTTCCGGCAGCGGCCTACCTTGTGGGTTTTCTCATCATTGTTGGAACATACCTGATCGGGTTGAGTTTGTCGTTCGAAAAAAGCGGCGCGCTGGTGTTCCCGTCGGTAGGCACCTTCGCGTCGGTTTTTACCAGGCCCGATTTCAGCCGCGCCCTTCTTGACACAACTCTTTTTGTTCTCGTGGGAACGCCGCTCGAACTTGCGGCCGGATTTTTCCTCGCGCTCATCCTGTACCAAAGTTTCAGGTTCAGGAATTTCATCAGGAGCCTGTTTTTAATCCCCCTGGCGATTCCCGCGCTCGTCACCGCAACGCTGCTGTTCATCCTTTTCGACTATCCGGGCGGACACGTCAACCATTTCCTTTTGGGCCACTATGGCATCGTTCCGTCCCTGCTGAGCGTTCCGGTGAACTGGCGCGGCTCCGAGGCTTTAGCGCTCGGCATATCGATGCTTGGAAAGGTATGGCGGGACATGCCGATTTCCATGCTCATCCTGCTCTCGGGCCTCAATGCCATCGATCCCGAGCTGTTCGACGCGGCAAGGGCCATGGGCGCCGGTTTACGGAGAAGAATCTGGCACGTGGTGCTGCCGCTCATGATACCGTCAATCTCGGCGGTCGTGCTTCTCCGCTCGATCGAGATGTGGAAGGAATTCATCTTTCCCTTTATCCTTGCCGGCAAATACAACTTGCTCGGCACGCTCATCGAATCATTGTATAATGACTGGGGGAACTCCTATGGCGCGGCGGCCGTCGCGATTGTCATGGTGCTTTGCATCGTCATCACCACGGTGCTGTTCCTGTCGGTCATGGAATTGATAAAAAGAAACCTGGTAAGAAGCTAGGGTGATCCGTGAAGAACCGTATTGCAGCAAAAGAAACCTTTAAGAAGGTCCTGTGGGCCGCGAGCATCGCGTTTGCGCTCCTGCTCATTGCCGGACCTTTGTATCTGCTGTTTAAATATTCCATCAGCGACAGCGCGAGCATCAACACCGGCGGCGCGCCCATCCCTTTGTGGCCGTATCATCCCACTTTCAGGAATTTCATTTACCTTTTTTCCGACCGGCATTTTTACGGCGTGCTCATGAACAGCGTCATCATCGCGGTTTCCACCGTTGGGCTTTCGCTGCTGCTCGGGGTGCCGGCCGCGTACGTCCTCGGCCGTTTCAGGGTGCCGGGCATGAGGCTTTTACTGCTGGGGCTTATTTCCGTAAGGCTTTTCCCGGACATCGCCTCGGTGATTCCCGTCGCGGAATTTTTCATCAAGCTCAGGCTGCAGAACACCTATACTTCCGTCATCCTGGCGCACACGCTTCTGGCCCTGCCCTACGTGATTTTCATCGGCATGAGCGCCTTTGAAACCATCCCCAACGACCTTGAACAGCAGGCGCGGGTGATGGGGGCGAACGGGTTTTCCATTTTTTTCAGGGTGCTTTTTCCGCTCTCCTTTCCAGGACTCGCCGCCGCCGCCATTTACACATTCCTGCTGTCATGGGATGAATTCATCTTTGCCTATTTTCTTTTGGGGCTTGGAAAGATATCAACCATGACGCTTTTTCTGAAACAGAAACTCGCGTATTCGCCGCCGCAGAACCTGCTTGCGGCGATTTCGGTTCTGCTGAGCCTTCCGGTCATCGTGTTTTCCCTGATGCTGCAGAAATACATGACGGCGGGCATCACCACCGGCTCGGTGAAATAGGTGCCTCATGGCTGAAGTACTGTTAAAAGACATTTCAAAGCGGATGGGCGCGACCCAGATAATCAAGGGGCTGAGCCTCGAAATCAAAAACGGGGAGTTCGTGACCCTGCTCGGCCCCTCGGGGTGCGGCAAGACCACACTCCTGCGCATGATCGCCGGCCTGGAGACGATTGACAAAGGGGATCTTATCATCGACGGCAGGCGGTACAACGACGTTCCCGCCCAGCACCGCAGGCTTGCCATGGTGTTCCAGAGTTACGCGCTGTTCCCGCACATGACGGTCAAAAAGAACATCCGCTTCGGTCTCACCATCAACAATACGCCCGCGGCTGAAATCGAGAAGAAACTGGCGTGGGCGCTCGACCTGTTCAGCCTCAAGGGCCTCGAAGACCGCCTGCCCAAGGAAATTTCGGGGGGGCAGCGGCAGCGGGTCGCGCTCGCCCGCGCGCTGGTGCTCGATCCCGACGTCCTGCTCCTTGACGAACCGCTCAGCAACCTCGACGCCGCGCTGCGCGAGCAGGCGATGGAGGAGCTCAAGCGGATCCATCACCAGGTGGGCAAGACCATCATCTATGTGACGCACAACCAGGTTGAGGCAATGAGCATGAGCGAGCGCATCGCGGTGCTCAGCGCAGAGGGCCTTGAGCAGTATGACACGCCGCGCATGGTGTATGACGCGCCCGCCACGGTATTTTCCGCTTCGTTCATCGGCAGCCCGGCAATGAACTTTTTCAACGGCACGGTCGCGTTAAAAGGGGACGATGCCGGCGTTGACACGCCGCTGGGCTTCATCAAGCTCGACAAGGAGCGGTTTACGAGGGCCCAGGCCATGGCCGGGAAATCCGTGAAGGTGGGGGTGCGGCCGCAGAACATCAAGTATGCCGAGCATCATGAAGCAAAGCGGTATTCGGACACCACGGTTGACGTTGCCGTCGAGCTTGTGGAAACGCTGGGCGACCGCAGCCTGGTGGTCTCCCACGCCGAAGGCGGCACTATGCTCCGGTTCCTTGTGACTCGCGACGTCGCGCTTTCGCCCCAGGAGCGGGCCGAGGTTTTTCTTGACGGCAGAAGAGTGCACTTGTTTGATCCCCTTTCCAATACGAACCTGTTCTATCCATCGTAACGAGAGCCGCCTATGATTCGGAATGCGGGGAGCTCCCGGCTTTTTATTTTCACCCTTGTAACGGCGGGGCTGCTGCTCGCCGGATGCGGGGGCGGGGAACCCGACGGCAGCATAAGAAAAAAATTCGATGCGGTGGTCGCCAGCGATTTCAAGACCATTGTGGGCGACCTTCCCAAGGAGAGCCTGAGCGATTCGATGTTCTTCCGCATCGTCGAGTACAAGTCGTTCGATAAAGGCATGTACAGCGTTCTTGCCGTGGTTGATTATTACTATCTCAAGGACGTCCACGTGAAGCGTACCGTGAAATACCGGTATGTAAAGGCCGCCAGAAAATGGGAGCGCTTTGCCAATGAGTACCGGTTTTTCCAGGATTCCGCGCGAGCGCACTGACCCCCTGCGTCTTCCGGCGCTCTGGGTGCTGGCCGTGTTCGTTTCCCTGTGCGGCGCCGCCCCGCAGCTCCCCCCGGAAATGCACGAACTCGCGATCAATAGCATCGATTTCGTGTACAAGGAAAAATTCAAGCTCGCCGAGGACGAGGCCAAGAAAATAATCAGAAAATATCCGGACCATCCGGCGGGATACTTCTTCTACGCCGCGGCGCTGGAATTGTGGATGGACTATTACGAGACCGACAAGCGCGAGGTGGAATTCTACAAATATTGTGATTTGGCGATCGAACAGGCGGAAAAGCTCATTGCGCGGGGCGGCGTTGACAAGGACTGGGCGTTGTTTTTCATGGGCGGTGCCGACGGCATCAAGGGCACCTATGAATCGCGTTATGAAAAATGGATCACCTCGTTCAGGCACGGCTGGAAAGGGGTGTCCAACCTGCAGCAATTGTATAAAAGGAACCCCAATATAAAAGACGTTCTCTATGGAATCGGCCTGTACGACTACTGGCGGAGCGCGCTCACAAAAATCCTGTGGTGGATGCCGGGCATCGAGAACAGATGCCAGCAGGGCATCAATGAATTGTACGACGCGAAAAAAAACGGGATGTACACCTGCATTTCCGCGGGCGTGAACCTGATCGACATTCTCTGCAACGAGGCGCGCTACAAGGAGGCCCTGGCGCTCGCCGACGAGCTGCTCGAAAAATATCCCTTCACGCTGAAATTCTTCTGGGGCAGGGGAGCGGCGCTGTACGGCAGCGGCCGGTACAATGAGGCCGAGGGCGTATACCGCTACATCCTGATCAGGGTCGAGGCTGAGCCGTTCGACAACCACTACAACGCGGTCGTATGCCATTACTGGCTCGCCAAGATTTATTATAAAACCCGACAATACACGGAGAGCATCGCCGAATGCAACAGGATGCTGTATTACACTCCGGACGTGGACACAAAACGGCGGCTCGCAAAATATTATTCCGAAGCCGCAAGGATCCGGGCGCAGGCGCATAGCGAGAGCGTGAAAAGCGGGGGTGCGAAAGATGCAACGGGGAAATGAAAAGTTGATCGTTAGAAGTTGAAAGCGCCCTGCGCGGACGGAATGACGAAGGTGGGACACGATACATGACGAGAACCTTTGTGATACTCATGGTTTTACTGTCAACCTGCTTTTCTGAAACCTTCCTTGAACAGCAGAAAAAAGCGCCCAGGTTCGTTCACGCCGAAAAGGACAAAAAATATTTTGTCCAGGAATTGTTCCAGTCAAAAGGGCTAACCTTTCCGAACGTCGAAGTGTTCATCCGCGTCTTCAAAAACGAAGAAAACCTGGAATTGTGGGCCAGAAAAGTGAACGCCGGAAAATTCATCCTGATGCGGACCTATAAAATATGCAGCAATTCCGGGAATCTGGGGCCCAAGAGAAAACAGGGCGACGGCCAGGTCCCCGAGGGGTGCTATTACATTGACAAATTCAATCCCTGCAGCAATTTTTATCTTTCCCTGGGATTGAATTATCCCAACGAGTCGGACAGAATTCTTGGCGGCAAGGAAAATCTCGGCGGTGACATTTTTATCCACGGTGATTGCGTCACCATCGGGTGCATTCCGCTCACGAACTATTACATAGAGGAATTGTATTTGATCTGCGTATATGCGAAAAACAACGGACAGTTAAAATACCGGTCCATATTTTTCCGATAACAATGGACAAAGTGGGGATGAGCACGTTGAAGGAATATTTTAAAGACCCGAAACTTATTTCTTTTTGGGAAAATTTACAGCAGGTGTATGAGAAGTTTGAGACGACGCATGAGGTGGCGAATTATGCCATTGATAAAAAAGGAGATTACGTTGTAAAATAATTTGACAGGACTGAAGGATGTTCTCGCCGTCGATTTGATATCGGAAATCAGATTCTATCCTGCCTCCTGAAATATTCACCCTTCAATAATTGATAAAAACTATTTTTAAAATACTTATTTTTAACCCGCCATGCCGAGATAGCTCAGTTGGTAGAGCAACGGTTTCGTAAACCGTAGGTCCCCGGTTCGAGTCCGGGTCTCGGCTTTTTAATTCTCCATACCTGCCATTTTTCCCTCACTCGATAAAACAGATTGACATGAGATTTTGTCAACTTTAGGGAGGCGGGAACGCGGCGAGGAGGCTGACAAAAAGAGAAAGTAAAAAAGTCTTTCATGCCTCCTGTCAATCTTCTATTTTGAAATGGAAAGGGGGGGTATGCCAAATCTGTTCCTCAGCCGGTACCCTGCGCCGCCGATACCCGTTCCCAAAACGAGCAAAGCCTCCATCGGCCGGTCCGCCCATAACGCCATAGTGCTTTCCGAACCCCGCGTGAGCCGGTTCCACGCGCAGATTGAATGGCAGAAGGCAAAGAGCCGTTTTGTTCTTACCGACCTCGGCAGCGCAAACGGCACGTATATCAACGGAAAGAAAATAAAGATGCGCGAGCCCCAGCCGTTGAGCGAGCGGGACAAAGTCCGCATCGCCTCCACGGTTTTTACGGTGAGGTTCGTGGATGATCCGAACGCAATCGTGGATGAATACGAAGACCTGATGCAGCAGTCCTCGCGTGAGATGACGGAAATCATCGGCCCCTCCAGAATGGCCAGCCTTCCGCAGCAGCCGTCATTTTCCGGCGACCTCGAGCACCTGTGCGCCATCGAGCTCTTCCAGATACTCGAGACGGGCGAAAAAACCGGCCTGCTCACCATAAAGACCGCAGCCGGCGACGGCTGCTACACCATCCTGAAGGGAAAAGTCCTCACCGCGCAATTCAAGAACCTCCTCGGCGAAAACGCGGTGTACGAAATCCTGAAATGCCAGCGGGGATCCTTTGAATTCGTGCCGGAACTGGGCGACATCACCAACCCGCAAATCGAGCTCGCCACGTCGGTGCTCATCATGGAAGGGTGCCGGCTGCTGGATGAGGCGACGGGAAAGGCGCCCAAAGGCGCTGTCAAGCGGTTGTAATTATCAAGCGAGAATTCTCACGTAATGGCCAAAAACGAGCCTTTCGGGAAAACGGTGATGCATGATTCTGACGAGGGATGTGATACGGGAAAGACTGCGGACCGGAGAGCTGAGAATAAACCCTTTTAATCCTCGTTCCGTCGGCCCAGCATCCATTGACCTTTCTTTGGACAAACAAATACGGGTATTTAACGGCCGCCCCGTGTCGATAATTGACGAATTGACCAATTATAAATCGATCACGCGGCTGGTTGACATTACCAAAGGGTATATTCTAAAGCCCGGGGTGCTGGTGCTTGGCATTACTAAAGAGACCGTGACGTTGCCGGGCAATATCTGCGGCTGGATAAACTCCCGGTCGCGGTTCGCCCGAATCGGTTTGATGAGCCATATCGCCGCCCCTTTCATCAGCCCGGGAGTTTCAAACAAACAGGTCTTGGAGATTTTCAATGCGGGGATCCATCCGATCAATCTGGTCCCGGGAGTTAAAATATGCCATCTGGTGCTGCAGGAATGCAAAGGCTCCGCGATTTACAAGGGAAAATTCAGGAAGCAAACCTTGTGATGCATTTTTGATTTGGTAACCCATCCATAACAATCTCGACTTTATTTCTTGCAATTTCTCTTTGAAAACCGGAATTTTCCGATGTATTTTCCTACTATATATGGTATCAAGCACGGTATAATAATACCATATACGGAAATCCAAAGCATTATCCGGTGAAGTGATATTCCATCATTTCAAGGAGAAAAAATCCCATGAAATGCCCCTACTGCGGACACGAAGAAGACAAGGTGGTGGATTCGCGCTCGAGCAAGGAGGGACAGGCGGTGCGGCGCCGCAGGGAATGCCTGAAATGCGAGAAGCGCTACACGACCTACGAATACATCGAGACGGTGCCCCTCACCATCGTCAAGAACGACCAGCGCCGGGAGCCGTACGACCGCCAGAAACTGATGAACGGCATTTTATCGGCGTGCAACAAGCGGCCCATCAGCACCGAGAAGATCGAGGCGATTGTTGACAGGATAGAAAACCAGATTCAGAAGCTCTCGAAGACCGAGATCCCCAGCAAGGAGATAGGCGGCCTCGTGATGAGCGAGCTGTACCAGCTCGACGACGTGGCCTACGTGCGGTTTGCGTCGGTGTACCGCAAATTCAAGGACAAGGGCGAGTTTATCACCGAGGTGAAGGAGCTTGCGGCAAAGGGCGACACGCCGCACACACGGGAAAGAAGCAGGTAACGTGTAAGCGGGGCCGGATGGTAGGTCTCGTTACTCTGAGCGGATCACACTGCCCGACGGATTTGTTTCGTCGAAAAAGTCTTCCTTGAAGTAGAAGAACCCCTGATCGTCGTCGGAATAATATTCGGATGCCTCTTCGGAGAAAAATGACTTGAGAGCGGAATCCTGGTCCTGGCTTTCGATGATGCGGTGCTTGAGCGTGCTCACCTTTGACGGCGCGATGAACGCGATGGAAAATTTCGGCATACTGATAAAAACCTCCAGCCCTTTCATTGATTGAGATTTACTCGTATACTGAGAATTATATAAAAATAGGTTGTGAAACTATGCAAGAGAATAAAAATAGCATAATAATTTTGACCCGGACGGTCCATATTGCTAAATACGAAGACGAAAAATACTGCGGGGAAACGGAAAAACCGCTAAAGCCTGACCGCAGTTTTCGATGGGCTTTTTTTATGCTGGTTTCTCTGGCGTGGGGGATTGCGCTGCCTGCCACGCCGGCAAAGAACGAAAAGGCGTTTGATTCGGCCAATGCGACTCGGGCGCTTCCCGCAAAAAACCCTGCACAGGCAAAACTTGAGGCGCTCCTTCTTGCCAATAAATACCCGTTGGCGAACGTGGCGGTGGTGGTAAAGGACCTGGACAGGGATTCGCTTCTGATTTCCCTGAATGCGGATTCCATGTTTAACCCGGCGTCCTGTTCCAAGCTGCTCACCGCGGCGATGGCGTTTGACAGGCTCGGTACCAATTACACCTTCAACACCGCGGCATATGCTGGATCGCCCATTCCCGCGGATTCAGGGATATGCCGTGGAAATTTTTACCTTAAAGGCTCGGGCGATCCGTATTTCGTTGTTGAACGGATGTGGCTGTTTGTCCAACACCTGGTCTGCGTTGGACTTAAAACGATCGAGGGAGACATCGTGGTGGACGGATCGTTTTTCGATTCTTTGTCAATAGGCCCCGGGTTTGACGAGGACGATTCCAGTCATCCGTATGTTGCGCCGGTGAACGCGGCGAGCGCGAATTTCAACTGCGTAAGCATCTGGATGAGGCCGGGCCGCTTCGTTGGCGCTCCGGTGCTCGTTGACGTGCTCCCCAAGGCGGCAACGGTGAAGGTGGCGGTTTCCGCACTCACCATCGCAGCGGGCAGGCCTTCCACCTGCGGCGCCGCAACAAAAAGAGACGGCAGTAGAACCCTGGTCACCGTTTCCGGCGGCCTACCCCTTGACGCGGGCCTTTTGGTCCAGTATAAAAAAGTCTGGCAGACATGGGAATACACCGGCGCAATGCTTGAGCGGCTTTTCAGCGATAATAAAATTGTATTAAAAGGCAAGGTGAAAACCGGAGTCGTTCCGGATTCGCTCCTGGCGCGCCAGCCTTTTTATGCGTTCCCCTCGGTGCCGCTTTACGAAGCAATAAACAGCATGATGAAAGTGTCGAACAACTACATGGCCGAAATGATCTTCAAGACCCTTTCGGCAGAGGCGGATTCAGCGCCCGGCTCGTGGGAAAAGGCCGCCGCGCTCGCGCTTTCGTGGTGGAAGGAGAAAAAGCTCCCCGGTGTGCCGAAAGTCAAGAACGGCTCCGGCATGGGCGACAGCAACCGGATGAGCGGCCGGCAGATGGTGGAGCTCCTGGCGCATGTGTGGGGACAGAAATCATACCTGCCCGAATACCTGTATTCGCTGCCGTCGGCCGGCGTGGATGGAACGCTCAAGTCGCGCTTCAAAAACTGTCGGCTCAAGGGAATCGTGCGCGCCAAAACCGGCACCCTCAACGACTACGGCGTGAGCACGATCGCGGGATATGCCCTGTATCAGGACAGGACCGTGGCGTTCGCCGTCATGTTCAACAACTGCATGAACCGGAAGCAGATGGGACATTGGGAAATGCAGGAGAAGATTCTGGAAATGGTGCTGCCGGAAAAATAAAACGGTTGACCATTGCGGTCGCAGGGTTGCCAGACCTGATTTTCAGCCCATCCCCTCATAAATTATTGATTCCACCTCAATAAAATTGATTACTGGACGAAATGCTGTGACTGGCTTAAATTATTTTTATTTATGGGAACAATAATGAGGGTGTTAAAGTCCAATAATCTTGAATAAAAGGGAATAAAAAATATATGGTCAACGGAATGTTCACTGACCGCGTCAAAAAAGTCATGCAGATCGCGCGCGAAGAGGCGATCCGCTTGGGAAACGATTATGTGGGCACGGAGCACCTGCTGCTCGGCCTTATCAAGGAAGGCGACGGCGTCGCCGTCGCGGTGCTGCGCAGCATGAGTGTTGATCTCGACGAGCTCGCCGCGAACATCGAAAAGGCGATCACGTCGTCGGGCGGCATGATGACCATCGGCCAGATGCTGCCGTTTACTCCCCGCGCCAAAAAAGTGCTCGAGATGGCGACCAACGAAGCGCGCTCCATGTCGCACAAGTACGTGGGCACCGAACACCTGCTTCTCGCGCTCATGAAGGACACCGAGTCGACCGCGTCGAACGCGCTGGCATCGGCGAGCCTGGAATACGACAGGGTCAAGGAGGAGATAAGCCGGGTGCTGCGCGGCGGCGAGAGCGTGGGCGCGCAGAAGGACAAGAGCAAGACCCCGTTCCTTGACCATTTCGGCAGAGACCTCACGGGCCTTGCGCGGGAGGGAAAGCTCGACCCGGTGATCGGCAGGGAAAAGGAGATCGAGCGCGTGGTGCAGATCCTGAGCCGGCGCAAGAAGAACAACCCCGTGCTCATCGGCGAGCCCGGGATCGGCAAGACCGCCATCGTTGAGGGACTCGCCCAGAAGATCGTGGAGAAGAACATACCGCAGGTGCTCGAGAGCAAGCGCGTGGTCAACCTTGACATGGCCTCCATTGTGGCGGGAACGAAATACCGCGGCCAGTTCGAGGAGCGGCTCAAGGCCCTCATGGTCGAGCTGCAGAAAAACGAGAACATCATCATCTTCATCGACGAGCTCCACACGATCGTGGGCGCGGGCGGATCCGAGGGCAGCCTCGACGCCTCCAACATCTTCAAGCCCGCGCTTTCGCGCGGCGAGATCCAGTGCGTGGGAGCCACCACGCTTGACGAATACAGAAAGTACATCGAGAAGGACGGCGCGCTCGCACGGCGTTTCCAGACCATCATGGTGGACCCGCCCAGCACCGCGGAGACGGTACAGATCCTCAAGGGGCTGCGGCACAAATACGAGGATCACCACAAGGTGACCTACACCGACAAGGCCATCGAGGAGGCGGTCAAGCTTTCGGAACGGTACATCTCCGACCGGTTCCACCCGGACAAGGCCATCGACGTGATTGACGAGGCAGGCGCCCGCAAGAGGCTCTCGAGCATGGAGATTCCGCCTGAGATCCGCCAGATGGAGCTCGAGATCAACGAGGTGATCAAGGAAAAGGAGAAGGCCGTCGAGCACCAGGAGTTTGAAAAGGCGGTGATCTGGCGCGACAAGCAGGAGCACCTCAAGGAGACGCTGATCGAGAAAAAGGCGCTCTGGCGCAAGTCGAAGTCGGAGGAACGGCTCCTTGTTGACGAGCCGACCATCATCGAGGTGATTTCCACCATGACCGGCATTCCGCTGTCGCGGCTCGAAGAGGAGGAGTCCAAGAAGCTGCTCCACCTCGAGGACGAGCTGCGCAAGCGCGTGATAGGCCAGGATCCCGCCCTCGAGGCGGTGGCTAAGAGCATCCGGCGCTCGCGCGCCGGTCTGCACAACGCACGCCGGCCCATCGCGTCGTTCATCTTCCTGGGACCCACGGGCGTGGGCAAGACCGAGCTCGCAAAGGCGCTCGCCGAGAACCTGTTCAACAGCGAGGACGCGCTCGTGCGAATTGATATGTCGGAATACATGGAGAAGTTCGCGGTGTCGCGGCTCGTGGGCGCGCCGCCCGGCTACGTGGGCTACGAGGAGGGCGGCCAGCTCTCCGAGAAGATCCGCAAGAAGCCGTATTCGGTGATTTTGCTTGACGAAATAGAAAAAGCGCACCCGGACGTGTTCAACATCCTGCTGCAGATCCTCGACGACGGCCTGCTCACCGACTCGTACGGCCGGCATGTCAATTTCAAGAATACGATCATCATCATGACGAGCAACGCCGGCACGCGCGACGTGCGCAAGATGGGCGCGGTCGGGTTCGGCAAGACTTCCGAGGTGTCGGACTACGAGGCCATGAAGTCGAAGGTGATGGATGAGCTCAAGCGCATCTTCAACCCCGAGTTCCTCAACCGCGTCGACGACACCATCGTGTTCAATCCACTTGGCAAAGAGGAAATCGCGAAGATCGTTGACATCCAGCTTGCCGAGGTGCAGGAAAAACTCAACGAGCGCAACGTCATGCTCAAGGTGAGCGACGCCGCCAAGGGCTACATCCTCGAGCACGGGTTCGACCCGATCCTGGGCGCCCGCCCCATGCGGCGCTGCATCCAGCGGCTCGTTGAGGACCGGCTGGCCGAGGAGTTCCTCAACAGCAGGTTCGCCGACGGCGACACCATCGGCGTCGAGGCCGGGAACGGCCAGCTCGAGTTCACCAAGGTTTCCTCCAGCCATGAAACCCCGTAGATGGGTCATTGTCGTATGCCTCTGCGTCCTCATTGCCGTTACGGCATTGTTTCAGGGCGTCAGGTACCTTGAAAAGCACAAAAACATCGAGCGGCTGCTGGTGCAGCAGCTGTCGGCGTCCACCGGCGGCCAGTTCTCGGTGGGACGCGTAAGGTTGGGCTTCTTCTCGGTGTATCTCCAGGACGTGAGGGCATCCCTTTCGACGAATTCCTACAACGCAAGCGTCCGCGACATCAAGATAGCATTTTCTTTGTGGAAGCTCATCGTGACGCGCCTCAACTTCGGGGCAAGCATCAGCAAGATCATCCTTATCTCACCGACGCTCACCATCCGTCTGTCGCAGAGTCCCGCCGTTGCGCCAAGGCCGCCGGACTCGCTGCTTCCCGCAGCCGCGCCGCCCCCGCCGGCCGGGGGGGCGAAGATTCTGCCCGCCTTTAAAAACTTTCCCGTGCAATATCTGCTGGTGCGCCGCGGGACCGTGACGCTGCTGACGCGCGGCGGGGCAGTGGTCGTGGGCGACGAGCTTGCCGGACGCGTGTGGGACGAACCGGCGGCGGTGATGGCGGAGCTGCGGGGAACCGTGGCCTCCAATAAAAGAAACCTGTTTTTATCGGCCGCGTTTTCGAAGACGGGGGAGCGGCACCGGGTGTCCCTGCGTCTTGACAAAGCGCAAATCAGCAGGCCCTTCAGCGCGGGCGGTGCAACCGTGACCGCCGGCGTCATCGACGGCGTGTTCGAGCTTACGTTCCCGGATTCGGTGAACGCGCGGTCCATCGAATCCAACGGATGGCTCCGGATTTCGCGGGGCAAATGCACGGTAAAGGGACTTGTTACCCCCATCACCGCGATAGGATTTTTTGCCTCGGTCTCAAACACACGGGTGAGGCTTGATTCCCTGCAAGGCGAGCTGAAAGGCGCGCAGTTGTCGGCAAAAGGCTCATGGGACTTTGCGGAATATGACAGCAGCGAAAATTATCTCACCATCCATGCCGCAGGCATAAGGCCCGATGCGCTCACCATGCTTCCCGCACCGGTGCGTAAAAACCTGACGGAAACCGGATGGGCCGAAGTGAAGCTGGGAAAACGGGAAAACGTCGCGCAGTACTGGTTTTCCTGTTCGGCGGGCGGGGTGAGTGTGTGGGGCATGCCCGTGACGTCGCTTGCCTGCTGCGGCCGCTTCGATGCGTCACAGGCAACCGTGGATACGCTGAACCTTTACGGAGGCTCCTGTAAGGCGTCGGCGACCGGCCTTGTCAATTACGAAAAGAAACCCGTCGCCTATACGGTGACCTTCAATGCCGGATGCGATTCGCTCCCGGGGGTGCCCGCCGTGCGCGGCAGGATTATACTGCAGGGCAACGCGCGCGGGCTGGGTCAATCGTACTATGTTGACGCGATGCTTGGGGCTCGCTCGCTTTCGTACAATGGGATCCCGCTCGGCGGGCCGCAAATCCGCCTCACCACCACCAATGGAAAAGGCCTGGCGTTTTCTTCACTCAAGGGAAGCAGCGGGTATTTTTCCATTTCCGGGCTTGTCGACAGCCTGGGAGGCGCACGGCCGCTGGCCGCCTTCACGATAACACTGGGCTCCCGTCTGCTGCGCGAGGCACTCGCAAGGGCGCAGCCGGGACTCGCCGCAGCGATTGACTCGGCGTGGGCCGTGCTGTGGTTCAGGGGCACGGCGAGTTCGTTTTCAGCCCGGGCGCAGGCGGGGATCGCGGCGGCCCCGCGCCGCGGCCTTCCCCGCATCGGCGGCGGGCTTGAGATCAAACTTGACAAAACAGAAAAAGAAAGCGCGGCGCGGTGGCAGCTTGCGCAGCGCGATTTTTCGGTTGGCGACAGCGTGGTACCCGTGTGGGGCTGCGGCATGTTGAGCGGCGATTCGCTTCGCATTGATTCGATGGCCGTTCTCGGGAGCATTCGGACAAGCGGCGAGATGCGGTTCGGCAAGGCGGGAGGCATCTACGTGGTCGCGCGCTACCGCGACGTTTCGCTGGCGGCGCTCAACCGGCTTCTCTTCGGAAAACGGCTGCCGGTTACCGCGGGAGCGCTTTCCGGGTTCACGCAGATTTCCGGACCGCCCGACCGGCTGCGCACCGATTCGGAGCTCCACCTGCGCGGGGGAGCAATGTCGGCGCTCTCCGCGATCGAGACGGACATGGTTCTGCAGACGAGAGACTCCGTTTTCACCGTGCTGCCGTTGGTGATCCGGCAGCACGGCGTCGCGCTGGTGACGGTGGACACGGTGACGAACAGAAACGGGCTCCATTTTTCGGGCACCCTGCAGGACATCGACGCGGCCTCGTTCCTCGCGTCCCTGCTGCCCGAGGATTTCGCGAAGGATAACCACGAAATCAAAGGCACGATCAGGGGCGGCTTCGCCTCGTCGAACGCGGGCCGGGCCGCCGAGGTGCGGATTGCCGCCGACCGGCTGTCGCTGGACGGCTGGCACCTTGACAAAATACAAGCTTCGTTCGCCGTCGACGGCTGCGGCATCGCGGTGCATTCATTCTCCGCGCATGATTCGCTGCGCACGACGCTGTCCGCGGGCGGCACGGTGCCGTGGACGGTGCTTTCCAATGAGGAAAACGATTCCGACACGCTCGACGTGCATTTCATGCTGAGCGGCGACCTCTTGGCCTCGCTCGAGCACAACGCCGGCATCCCGCTGGCCCTTCCCATCGCCGGACACGGCCAGGGCACGGTTGAACTTGCGCTCGGCGGAACGCCGGGCAACGTGCGGGTGATCAAAGCGGCGGCGGAGATCCCCCACGGCATTCTGCGCGTGAAACCATTTGTGCCCGACGACATCAAGGATTTCTCCCTGCATATGGCAATAGAGAAGGCCGCGGGCGCTGATTCCGCGTCGTCGGATGACCAGGGCTCCGGCACGGAAGCGACAATGATCACCACGCTGCTTAAAGGGACCATTGCACGGCGGCCGGTGGAAATCCGTTCGACGCACACGATCCCCGGCGGGTTCGAGCCGCTGGTGCTCGGGCCCCTCGATTTCGGCGCCCTTCTCGTGACAACGCCCAAGCGGGGCGTCGACATCCATGTGCCGGGGCTCCAGGCGATAGGTGCTCCCGCCGACGTCGAATTCGCGGCCAAGGCGCCCTTTCCCGCTTTCGCTCTTTCGGGCCCCGTCGACCACCTGTGCATCACGGGCACGTGGATACTCCGCACCTGCGACCTCACTTTCCCGATTCTTGACAACGTGGAAACCCGCGTGAAGTTTGACCCGTTCCCTTATATCAATTGGAACCTTGACCTGCGGGTCGGCAACCGCAACGTGATGTATTATTTCGACACCGGCCGTAAACGGAACCTGATGCGGCTTACCGAGTTGTACTTCGACCCCGTGTCGGAGTTGTCCATGCGGGGACGCGTTCTCGATAACACGTTCCGGCTCTTTAAATCCCTCCGCTCGAGCAAGGGGTGGGTGTTTTTCGGCAGGACGTTCGACCGGAACGTGGACATCGGCCTGGATTTCGTGCCCGAGCTCCTGCCGGGACGGCAGGGGTACAACAACCTCCCGATCATCTGGGGAAGCGCGGAGGCCATGTCGGACACCAGCAGGTTCGAGCGCGTCAAGATCACGCTTCTCACGCGCGACTCCGTGACCGGCGCATGGTCGGAGCACGGCAGGCTTTACGACATCCATTTCCGCGTCGGCTCGAGCATCGAGCAGATCCCGGGCGAATCGGAAAAGCAGTTCGTTTCCGACGAGGGCAAGAAGTACGGGTCGATCGAAGGCGCCGGCGAGTTCGTGGGGACGCTCGGCGAGCAGTACCTGCACCGCATTCTGCTCCAGAACCTCGAGCGCCGCCTCGCAAAGACGCTGGGACTCGACGTGATTACCGTTGAAACGTCCATTGCGTCAAATTATTTTAATAACCTCTATACCCGTCAATTCGAGATCAGCAGATGGGATTACCTGACATTTGCTAATGTCGGCATCACCCTGGGACGCTATATCCTGTACGACAAGGTCTTCCTCAAGTGGCGGACGGAGCTCGTGCCTGTTGATACGCTCTTGCGGCCGGAATACCAATTCGGGTTCGAGTTCCAGCCCATGCAGTACCTCCTCATGGATGTCAATTACGGGGTTCATATGGGAGACAACAAGGCTCTGGAAGGCAATCCACAGGTGTACCTGTTGCTGCAGCTGCCCATAAAAGACGTAAGGAAACTTTTTTCTTTTTAGGAAACACATGACCCGCGCTTCCCGCATCATCCTGATGGTCGCCCTCGCCGCCGCGCTGGCGAACGCGAAGGTCCTCGACACGCTCGCGATCGAAGGCCTCCAATGGCAGCAGCCCTCCACCGTGAGGAACAGCATCGCCCTGCGCGAGCACGAGGAGTTCACCGCCCAGGACATCCAGCAGGCGATCAAAAGCCTCTACAAGCTCGGCTATTTCAAGACCGTTGACTTTTATGTGACAAAGGAGAGCGATTCCTCGGCATCGCTGCGGTGCGTTGTTGCCGAGAACTCAACGGTGGAGGTCATTGAATTTTCCGGAAACAAGGTGCTCAAGCAGAAGGACTTCGAGGAAAAGATGACCATGAAAAAGAACATGATGGGCACCGACGCGCTCGTGTTCGACAATGTGCAGATCATAAAGAAGCTGTACGCCCAGAAGGGATATCTGCTCGTGGACGTCAAGCCCGAGGTCATGCCCACCAAAATTCCGGGTAATATCCTGGTCAAATTCAAAATCAACGACGGCCCCAAGGTGGTGCTCAAGAAGATCTACTTCCGGGGCAACACCGCGTTCAAGGAAGGCAAGCTGAAGTGGAACTTCAAGACCAAAGAGCGCACCTTTTTCTGGGGCGGTGATTTCGACGAAGAGCAGTATAAAAACAATCTCGACACGCTCGTCCTCTTCTACAATGACCAGGGATATATTGACGCGCGCGTGGTACGGGACAGCATGTGGTACGGCGTCAACAAAAAAGACCTCTTTCTCATGGTTGAGCTATCGGAGGGCAAGAAATACCTCACCGGCGATTTTTATTTTACCGGCAACAAGGTGATCGAAACGTCGACGCTCACGAGCACCATTCTCATGAAGAAAGGCAAGCCGTTCCAGAAAAGTAAGTTCGAGGAGACCAAGGAGTTCGTGGTCAATTCCTACCGCGAAGAGGGCTACCTGTGGGTGCAGGTGCGCGACCGGCAGAATTTCCGCGGCGACACCGTCGACGTCACCTTCGACATTACCGAGGGCAAGCCCGCGATCGTCCGGAAGATCGACATCACCGGGAACCTCAAGACCAAGGAGAAGGTGATCCGACGCGAGATGGCCATCATGCCGGGCCAGAAATACAAGCAATCGCTCATGATGCGCAGCGTGCGCAACATTTACCAGCTCAACTTTTTCAGCAACGTGAAGCCCGACCTGCATCCGAACGATGACGGCACCGTGGACCTCGAGTTCGCCATTCAGGAAAAGGACAACATCGGCCAGCTCTCGCTCGGTGCCTCCTATTCGCAGGCCGACGGCTTCATGGGCACCTTCACCACCTCCATCCCGAACTTCCGCGGCGAGGGCCAGAAGCTCGACCTTAACCTTGACATAGGGCAAAACCGCCAGGACGTGTCGGTCGGGTTCATGGAGCCGTGGGCCTTCAACACGCCCACGTCGTTGTACGGCAGCATTATCTTTCAGAAAAGCAACTACTACATGGAGCAGACCGAATACGGGTTTTCGGGCTCCGCGTCGCGCAGGCTCAAGTGGCCCGACGATTACTTCAGTGCGTCGGTGGGTTACGATCTTTTATGGAAAGAGGAAACCGACACGCAGACCACCATTTATCCGGCAAGCCGCGCCCGGCTGGCGCCGCGGGGACTGCTCAGCAAGCTGGCGTTCTCGTTGTGGCGCGACGACACCGACATGCCCAAGTTCCCTAACGAGGGATCGCGTTTCACCCTGACCCCCGAGATCGCGGGCGTGGGCGGAAATTACCAGTACCTTAAGACCGCGGTAAGCTACGACTGGTATTTTCCCCTGTTCTGGAAATTTGTCTTAAACACCAAGACGAAATTCGGGCTTATCAGCCCGCTGCCGGGGACCGATACGATACGATTGACGCGCTATGACGCGTTTCGGGTGGGCGGAGGCTGGATCACGGACGGCATCGTCCGGGGGTATGACGACATGTCCATATCGGGATACTCCACACCCAATACCGGCATTTCGATGCTGACGCTGTCGGCGGAACTGCGCTTCCCCGTGATCGAGCAGATGCTTTATCTCTCGGCCTTCGGCGACATGGGGAACGGGTGGGAGAACCTTTCCGAGGTGAGTCTCACCGACCTGTATCCGGGCGCCGGAGTCGGCGTCAGGATCGATGTTCCGATGCTCGGCCTGCTGGGGTTTGACCTTGGATACGGTTTTAGGGCACCCCCGCCGAACCAGTTCCAGCATTTCGGGGGCAAGCCCAACGGGTGGAAATTCGGGTTCCAATTGGGAAAGGGATACTAAAAAGGTTCAGAGGTTCAAGGGTTCGGCGTTCAGAGGTTAATAGAAAAGGATGCAAATAAAGCGGTTTGAGGATATCGAGGCATGGCAATTGGCAAGGGAGCTCACTAAGAAAGTATATTCCTTGACAAAAGAACCGTATTTTCCCGCGATCTTGGCCTGAAAGGACAAATTCAGGACGCAGCGGGATCAGTCATGCATAATATCGCTGAAGGATTTGACGCAGAATCAAATACTGAGTTCGTTCGGTTTCTTCGATACGCCAAACGGGGAACCTTAAACCTTTGAATTTGGAAGACAAATCAATAATAATTAATTAAACGGAGGTTGTTTATGAGTCCAGTTGTCAAGATGTGCGGTATGCTGGTATGCATATGCGGGCTGCTCTCGATTGCCAGTGCCCAGATGAAAATCGGGTACATCAACATCGAGGAGATCTTTCGCAACTACGCCGGCACGAAGGAGGCGCAGTCGAAGATGGACAAGGAAGTGGCGAAATGGGAACAGGACGCTTCGACACGCCAGAAGGAGATCAAGGACCTCAAAGATCAGCTCGACAAGCAGAGCCTGCTGCTTTCCGCCGAGCGCAGGGCCGAAATCGAGGCGAAGCTGAAGCAGAAGATGCAGGACTACCAGGATTTTCTTCAGACCAAGTTCGGCAACAAGGGCGAGGTGCTCTCGAAGAACGAGGAGCTCACCAAACCGATCATCGACAAGATACAGAAAATCATCGACAAGATCGCAAAAGACGAAAACTACGATTTTATCCTGGACGCCCGCGCGGGCGGAGTGATCTTCGCTAAGCCGGCCTACAACCTCACCGAGCGCGTGCTCAACATCCTCAACAAGGACTAGGCAGGCGTGGAGCTTGAGCGGATCGCGCAGCTGCTTGGGTGCGGCCTCGACGGACGGCACCGCGGCATCGTTATCGAACGTATCGCGGACCCGCAGGACGCGGACGGCCGTTCCATCACGTTCGTCTCCAGTCCGAAGTACCTTCCGTTTGCGGAGCAGTCACAGGCGAAAGTGGTCATAGTCGCAAAAGGCAAGCCTGTCGCGGGAAAGGTCTGCCTCGAGGTGGACGACCCCTATGCGGGGTTTGCGAAGGTCGCGCAGCTGTTCGAAGACCGGTCGCCCCTTTTTGACGGGCCGAAGCATCCCACCGCGCTCATCCATCCGACCGCGATTGTGCACGAGACAGCGTTCGTGGGGCCGTACTCCGTTGTCGGAAAAAAATGTCGCATCGGTAAAGGAACCGTGATCGGCGCGCATTGCGTCATCGAGAACGGCGCCGCGGTGGGCGAGGACTGCCGTATCGATTCGGGCGCCGTGGTCCGCAGGAATTGCAAAATCGGAAACCGGGTGATCATACAATCGTGCGCCGTGATCGGAAGCGAAGGCTTCGGCAACGCCCGCGAGGCCGGAACATGGATCCGCATCCCGTCGTTCGGGGCCGTGGTCATCGAAGACGGCGCGGAAATCGGCGCATGCACCACCATCGACCGCGGCACCCTCGGCGACACGGTCATCGGGGCGGGCGTGAAGCTCGACAACCTTATCCAGGTGGCGCATAACGTGGCCATCGGCGAGCACACCGCAATCGCGGCTCAGGCGGGTATTTCGGGAAGCACGAAAATCGGCAGGCGCGTGATCGTGGGCGGCCAGGCGGGGTTCGCCGGCCATAATGAAATAGGAGATGACGCATTTGTCAATGCTCAGTCGGGCGTGGCGAAGGACGTTGCCGCCGGCGCGAAGGTGAGCGGCTCTCCTTCCCGCGATTTCATGACTTTGCGCAGGCTGGAGGCCGCCACCATGCGGCTTCCCGAGGCGCTCAAGGAGATCAAGCAGCTAAGGAAGGAATTGGATGAAATAAAAAATAGCCGCAGAGGCACGGAGGACACGGAGAAGAAATAGTGAAGAGTGAAGAGTGAAGGGTGAAGAAAATCACCTTAGAGGAACCAAGAAAAGGTTAAGTAAAAAAATGATTCTGACCGCTGACCGGTGACATCTGATTGCTAAAATTTAAACGGATTGCCGTCAACCGTAAACTGCTAACTGTCAACCAATTAACAAATCGATCAAGGACAAGGTACCATGCCCCTCCAGCACACCATCCAGAAATCGGTCTCCCTTTCCGGCACAGGCCTTCACATGGGGGAAATGACCAAGGTCACGCTCCATCCCGCGCCCGACAACGATGGCATCAGGTTCGTGCGCGCCGACGTGAAGGACTCCCCCGAGATCGAGGCCGACATCGACAACGTGGTGGACATCGCCCGCGGCACTACCATCGGCAAGAACGGCGTGAAGGTGCATTCGGTGGAGCACCTTATGAGCGCGTTCGCCGGCCTCGAGATCGACAACTGCCGGGTGGAGATTGACGCGCCGGAAATCCCGCTCATGGACGGCAGCGCGCTTCCCTTCGTGGAACTCATCCAGCGCGCCGGCATCGCCGAGCAGGAGTCGCAGCGGGAGATCCTCGTGATCGACGACTCGATGCTGGTTGAGATGAGGGACAACATCACTTTCGGCATCCTGCCGTCGAACAATTTCCGCGCCACCATCATGATCGACTACAACCACCCGGCGCTGGGCGCGCAGCACACCACGCTGTTCGCGTTGCATGACTACGTGAATGATTTCGCGCCGGCGCGCACCTTCTGCTTCCTGTCGGAAATCGAGAAGCTGCGCGAGTCCGGCCTCATCAAGGGGGGACGGCTTGACAACGCGGTGGTGGTGCAGGACATCGAGCTCACCCGCGAGCATATTTCCTACATGCGCAAGCTGTTCGACTGGAAAGGGCCCATTGAAAAAGGGGACAACGGGTTCGTCAACAGCACCAAGCTGCGCTTCCCCAACGAGCTGGCCCGCCACAAGATGGTGGACATGCTCGGCGACTTCTACCTGCTCGGCAGGCCGCTCTTGTGCCACGTCCAGGCGGCGCGCACCGGTCATGCCGCGAACATCGAGATGGCGAAGAAGATCCGCGAGTACCTCAGGAAAAAGAAGAAGAAAACGGAGGCCGGGGAGTCGCCGGTGCCGTTTGAGGAGATCTGCGCGATCCTGCCGCACCGGTACCCGTTCCTGCTCATCGACCGGGTGCTCGAAATAGAGCCGCGCAAGAAAATCGTGGCCGTCAAGAACGTTACCTACAATGAGCCGTTTTTCCAGGGCCATTTCCCCGGCGACCCCGTCATGCCCGGCGTGCTCCAGATCGAGGCCATGGCCCAGGCCGGCGGCATCATCGGCCTGCACGGCAAGAAATTCGACAAGGGCAACGCCATCGCCTTCCTCGGCATCGACAAGGCGCGCTTCCGCGGCTGGGTGAAACCGGGCGACGTGCTGCGCATCGAGGTGGAAACCCTGCAGGACCGGCGCAACACCATGCGGTTCGGCGGAAAATGTTACGTGGGCGACAAGCTCGTGTGCGAGGCCGAGCTGTTCGCCATGCTGGGGAAAAAGGGGGACGCGATCTAGTGGCCGCCGTCATCCATCCCAGCGCGATTGTTGACAAAGGCGCAAGCATCGGCGCCGATGTCTCCATCGGGCCGTACGCCGTGGTCGAAGGTGACGTGGTGATCGGCGACCGGTGCGAGATCGGCCCGCATGCGCTGATCGCAGCCGGCACGCGGCTGGGAAAGCAGTGCAGGATCTTCAAGGGCGCGTGCCTGGGGTCGGTGCCGCAGGACCTGAAGTTCGGCGGCGAGAAGACCCTGTTGCGCATCGGCGAGAACACCACGATCCGCGAATTCTGCACGCTCAACCGCGGTACCATGGCAACGGGCGAGACCGTGATCGGCAGCAACTGCCTGTTCATGGCCTACTGCCACGTGGCGCACGACTGCCGCATCGGCGACCACCTCGTCGCGGCGAACACGCTCAACCTCGCCGGCCACGTGGAGCTGGGCCACCATGTCAACATCGGAGGCACCTGCGCCATCACCCAGTTCCGCAAGGTGGGCGACTACTGCCATCTCAGCGCGTATTCCCTCATTATCAAGGACGTGGCTCCGTTCGCCATCACCGCGCCCGGCCCCATGCGCGTGGTGGGCATCAACCGCATCGGCCTTTCGCGCGCGGGATTTTCCGAGGAGCGGCGCCGGAACATCAAACGGGCGTACAAGATCCTGTTCAGGAGCGGGCTCACCGCGACGGAGGCGTGCGCCAGGCTTTCGGCCGACTTCACGGGCGACAAGGACGTGGAGGCGATAATTGCGTTTGTAAAGAGCTCAACCAAAGGATTGCTGCGGATGACGGAGCGGGAAGATCAAGAAGAAGGAGAGCGATAAAATTTCCATGTGGGGGAAGCTTCCCCCTCGCTGCGGCCCGGTCTCGCTTCATGTTAAAAAAATAGTAATACCAGCGAGCCGGTCCTCCGCTACCCCCTCCTGGGTGCGGCCGGGTGCCGACAGTCGCGAGATTCACCCGTTCGCTGGGCGCACCCGCGGAGAGCAGTTGAGAAGAAATTAAATCCGTCAACTATCTAATTTCTTTTTGCCAGCCTTCGATTCCACTCTTATTCTCACCCAATCGTTTTCGTTCTTGGACCCAAATGTTTCCTTGATAAATTCCTCAGGATCGAATTTGTCAAACACCGTCATCCGAAGCTCTGTCATTCCATCCATGAGCATTTTATGATCAAGCGATTTCACAATCTTCTTCTTTAAAGCTTTTTCGCTGAAATCAAATACATACGCACCGTCCCCAGTTTTCCGTAACATATAGGGAAGTCCTTTTTCCGCAAACCATACTTTTGGCTCAAAAGGGAAGGGTGAACGGATGGAGAGCGACCATGAGGATGGTTTTTCATCAACAATGTTCTTGATCGTCCCCCAATCTCCCAGCACCTTGTTTATTCGTGAAAGACGCGCCGGATGAGGCAACCCATTTTCTAGGAGTTCGACGCCCCGTCCAATCCACAAAAGCGTGATAATGTCATCCCCGGTTATCCAACAGGAAGAATTCCCTTTTGACCAGAAGGAGCCGCCAAACCCAGCGTAACACCCGGCCAAATCCGGTTCGGTAATCATGAGGGTGCGTGCCAGCGCCGCGCCCGCGCTCTGGCGCGGCAGCCCGCGGCAGCGGTCGTTCAGATGAACGAGAAACGAGATTTCCTTTTTGGATGATTGCCAGAGTTTCATTTTTTCGGATAGCACTGATGCCTGAAGCGTGCTTTTATGACATTGAGCGGTCATGAGCGTGCGGCTTTTATCATCGCACACTCCGCAAGCCAGGCATTTTCCATCATATCCAACCGTCCCCAGGCAATATCCTTTATCAACAAACGTCAGCGCGGCTCCGTGCTGTTTGACAAGAAATGCCCGGTCGACGCCGGTTTCAAAGGTCAGCCAGGGTTTATCGTCGTCGCCGCGCGAACTTCCGGCGGTCAGCGATTCAGGCCGGATCCCAAGCGCGCCGCATCGGTCAATAAATGATTTGACGAATGACGCGGGCACGGAACGGTAATAGACATAGCCGGTGTCGCGGATTGCGGAAAGTAAAGCATCATACGTCCCCGGATCAGAAACGCGCGCAAGTATTTGGGACAAATGATAGTCGCAGACATCGCTTGACATCCTGAATTCAAATCCGTGCTTCTCAACGGCCGTGCGCACGGCTGCGATCACCGGTTTAAGGGCGTCAGGGCCGGTCGCGTCCTCGAATTCAAGCGGCGTCCACGGGAACCGCACGAGCGGCGTTGCCGAGAAAATGATGCGCGGGGCATGCGCGGCCTTGGCCGCGTGTTCCTTGATAAAGCGCAACAACGCTTCAAAATCAGTAAAGTCCTGTTTTTCTTCCTTTCCGGTGATCAGAAGAAAAATCTTAAGCTCGCGCATTTTCGAAGAAAGAATGGAAACGAGGCTCTTTTCGAGGTCGGCCTCCGAAAGGCTTTTGTGCAGATAGCGCCGGAGGCGCGGCGATATGCCCTCCAGCCCGCAGGTGAGGCTTGTCTTTCCCGCCGCGTGCAGAAGCGGGAGCATGCCGGGCTGCGCCGCAAGCATGTCGAACCGCTGGCTCTTAAGGCCGATCGCGGGAAAAATATCGGCCAGGCCGCCCAGGATACGGCCGAAGCCCGAGTGCATGTTGAAGTTGAAGCTGTACAGTTCGACTTTGTCAAGTCCCATGCCGGCCTTCATCCGGCCGGCGTCTTTGATGATATCGTCCGCCGGTACTTCGCGATACGGTTTGCGCACATAACTTTCGCTGCAGAAACTGCAAAAGCACGGGCAGCCTTCCGAGATCTGCAGGTTTCCCGTGCCGTACTGCCCTTCAAGATTGAAGACCGGCGCGTCAATGAGCAGGCTGTTGAGATCCGTCGCCGTTTGAATATGCCGTTTTGTTTTTTTCGGCTTGTCCGGCTGGATGAATCCTGGGATTTTCTCGAGTCGCTCCAGTGTTTCCGACTTGGAAAGTCCTTTTTTCTTCCCGTCGGCACAGGTCTTAAAAATATCGGCAATGCATTCCGTTGATTCGCCGAAAAAGATACCGTCAACCGGAGGCTCGGGCGTGAAAAACACCGAAGTGTGTAAAGCGTTTGATCCGCCGAGAATGACCAGCGGAACGGAAGGATCTGTGAGCCGGGCGCTCTTGGCAGGCGGAATGCCGCTGTTTTCGAGCATGAGTGGCACGTTCACCAGTTCCTGCACGATTGAGTTTGAAAAGGCGATTAGGTCAAAATCGCGCGGCCCGCGTTTTGTGCCAATCCCCATGAGCCACGGCACATCGTCGCGCAAAAAGACGGGCGCATCATTGACAGGAGGGAGAAAGGCGAAGTCAGGAAACAAGCCCTGCCTTCGCGCGATCTGGTACAACACCTTGTGTGAAAACGATTCCGCGGTGTCGAAGTAGGTGGAAAGCCGGGTGATGAGAATCTTGAACGGTCTTTTGTCATATTCCGATACGGAAAGCGTGTTAAGTTCGCCGCCCCGAAGCCAGAGGCCGTGGCCGGTGAGGAAGGGGTAGGTTGTTTCGTACCAGGAGGCGTAGGAAGACATGAAAAGAAAATAATTTGAGCGATGAACGGTCAGCAGACAGCGGTCGTAAGAAAGCGGCGAGTGGGCCGTGTGACTTTAATAAATTTCTCCGTGCGGCACGGCACTCCGGGCCGTGTTTTTCCTACCGCAACTTGAATCATGGTGCTTGGAACTTGCGCGCCGGATACGTTCCGCAGTCCTGAATTAGTATTAACCCCTCCTGTCCCAAATCGCAATATATTGCATTTCCAATTCCCTCCCCTCACGGAAACACATATTTTATTTGGTCTTTTAAACCTTACAACAATCTCCGTCCATCGGACTGGGAAAGGCCCGGATATGTTCACCCATAAAAGAGTCAACGCGGCACTGGCAATTCTTGTCATGCTCATTTCTGCCATCGTCTACATCATGACCGCGGGGCCGACCGTGGCGCTGTGGGACTGCGGCGAATACCTTGCCTCCTCGGCCTGCCTCGGCATCCCGCACCCGCCCGGCACGCCGCTGTTGATTCCCATGGGGCGCGTCTTTTACCTCGCCTTGTCGTTTCTCAAGGACCCTGGGTTCAGGTTGAACCTGATCGCGGTGTTCGGCAGCGCGTTCACCGCGCTGTTCATATACCTGATCATCGTGCGTGCGTTGTGGTACGTGGTCGGCGAGGCTGACACCATGTGGAAACGCCTGACACTGTATTGCGGGGGCGTGACGGGAGCGCTTTTGTGCGCCTTCAGCAACACGTTCTGGTTCTGCTCGCTTGAATTCTCCGAGCAGTGCAACGTATGCCTTCTTCCCGTGGTGATCACCCTATGGCTCGCGCTCGTGTGGGCACAATCGAAAGACCCGAAGCGCGACCGGCTCCTGCTCCTGCTCGCATACCTCGGCTTTTCGGGCGTCGGCATGCACATGATCTCGGGCATCACCCTGCCGGCGATATTCCTTTTTGTCATGATGGTTGACAAACAGAAACGCTTCGACTGGCGCCTGTGGATCGTGGGCGTGGGCATGGCGACCTTCATGTACAACCTTTCGTGGTTCATCGCGGTGAGCCTCGTCTGTACGGCGGTCACGTTCATCATGATGTTCGCGCAGGGGCAGAACAAGGCAAAGTGGCAGTTCTGCTTCTGGTTCTCGTTCATGGCCGTGGTCGGTTTTTCGAACCACATCTACATGCCGATACGCTCGGCGCTCAACCCGATCATCGACGAGGACCATCCCGTGACATGGCAGGCCTTCGCGGCCACGCTCGACCGGAAGCAGTACGGCTCCGAGAGCATGGTGTCGCGATCGTTTTACCGCCGCGGGGCCCTGTCGCGGCAGTTCGGGATCGAGAGCAACATGGGCTACGGCGGGTTCCACCTGACGCAGTTTTTCCATTTCTCCCTTAAAGACACCCAGAAAAATTTCATGGAGGGAAACTTCGGCATCGGCTTTCTCAAGCTGCTTGTCTACCTGCTGCCCACCGCATTCATGTTCATGGCATGGTTCTACTATTACCGGAAAAACAGGAACGCCGCGATCATGCTGATCCTGGTGACGCTCATGACCACCGTGATCCTCACGTGGTATATGAATTTCGCCGACGGCACAAAGCCCGAGCACCAGGACCTTCTCGCCTGGGCGCGCGCGGGCAGGGAAGGCGCGCCGCCCAACGTGCACCGCGAGGTGCGCGTCCGTGATTATTTCTGGAACGCCGGCTTCATGTTCTACGGCATGTGGCTCGGCATCGCTTCGGGCCTCTTTCTGGCCTATTTATTTACAAACAAGAACAGACTCCTGCGCACCACCGCGGCGCCCCTGTGCGCCGTGGCGATGTTCGTGTCGCCCGCCCTCCCCCTCGCCCAGAACTGGGGCCCGCGCGACCGCCACATGAACTGGATCCCGTTCGATGCCTCGTACAACCTACTCATGTCGTGCGACAAGGACGCCCTGCTCATCACCAACGGCGACAACGACACGTTCCCCCTGTGGGCGCTCCAGGAGGCATACGGCATCCGCAAGGACGTCCGCCTCATCAATCTGAGCCTGCTCAACACCGACTGGTACATCAAGCAGCTCAAGGACGTGCCCCCCAAGGCGCCCATCTCGTTTTCAACCGCCCAGATCGACGCGCTCAACGCGGAGCTGAACCCGTTCGAGGACCCGACGCAGTACACGCTGCCCAACGCGGGGATCAACGTGGTCATTCCGGGCCGGCGCCAGCTTAACGTTCTGCGCGTGCAGGACAAGATGGTGCTTAACATCGTGGATTCGAACCGGTGGCGCAAACCGGTGTATTTCGCGGTCACCGTGTCTGACGACAACTTCATGGGGCTCGATCCCTACCTCCAGATGGAGGGCCTTGCCTTCCGGATCACGCCGGCCATGATTCCGCAGGACCGGCGCATGGACGTGGACAAAACGGTCTATCTTCTTGACAAAGTATTCAGGTACGGCACCGGCAAGATCACCGACGAGCCGGTGGACGAGGCGGCAAAGGGCCTGCAGGCCAACTACACCGCCTGCTACGTGGAGATGGCGCTCATGCTCCGCAAGCCGCTGCAGGAACAGAAGGCGCGTCTCGATTCGCTCCAGACGCAGATCGCATCCGCCGGGAGCGGGAGCGCGCCCCTGATCGAGGAGAAAAAGGCCGCCTTCATGGCGCTGGAGAAGGAATATAACGCGAAGCTGGACATGGTCACCACCGAGCTCGGAAAATGCATTTCGATCGTGCCCTGGGACTGGCGGCCGCGCGCGCTGCTGCAGGAATATCTCGTGAACCACGGCAGGCTGGCCGAGGCCGAAACATGCGCCCGCGAGGCAATGAAGAGCGACCCGAGAAATCCGGAATACGTGCGCATGCTGGCGCAGGCGCTCGAAATGCAGGGTAAGAGCAGGGAGGCGATTCCGGTGCTCAAGATGCTTCTGGCCCGCGACCCGGACTATTACAGCGGCTACGAAAGCCTGGCGAAAATGTACGTGAACCTGCGACAGTTCGACAGCGCGCTTCTGGCCATCAACGCGTTCCAGGAGTCCCATCCGGGCGACCGGAGGGCGGACGAGCTGCGCAGCCAGATTGCGGCAATCGCGGCGAAAGAACGGCCGCAGGCGGCGCTGACACCGCCGGGACTGGCGGTTCCGGCGCCCATGCCGAAGAAATAAAAAGGGTTTTTGTTTGAAAATGAGAACGCCGGCGGGTGTTTGACGCTCGACGGCGTTTTTGATTTTAATGCAGGCTTTTTTATTAAAGATTCAGGGCGTTCCCCCGTTGCGTAGGGGCTGTTCGCGAACCCGCCCCTACACGCCGGGGGAACGCCCATTTTATTAATTTTTTATTTTCTTTTCTTCAATCGGCTATTCATCGCAACCATGCGCCGATAATACTCATCCTTTTCTAATTTTGTTTTCGCCTGGTTGTAATGCGTCATGTGCTCGAGGTAAAACATTTCCCTGCGCTTGAGCTTTAAAAAGGCGGACAGCTTAAGCACCAGGAGGTCGCCGAGGTTTCGCTTGGCCTGGAGCACGAGAAAAATGTGGCTGGGCGCGAGCAGGCCGATGTGCTTTGCAAGGGCGCGGAACGAAAGCGACGGGTCTTTTTTCCGCATCGCCTTGATCGCGTCCCTGAGGAATTTGCGGTAATCGGTGTAACGAAAAATGTCCGGCATCGGTGCATTCCTTTTATTGGGGGGTGGAAAATAACGGATTAAGTATAATTGATTTCACCCGACTCTTTCCATACATATTTATTACATTTCTTGGAGGCATTCTATTAGGCAGTCCCGCCCGAGCATATGTTACAGGATTTCGAATACCGGCCGTTCAAATCTCCGTTGCTTGTTGCTCCCTCCGCCCACATTTATTATTTATAATTCATCACACGCGGGGCATGATCCATGAATTTTTTTTCCGCTTTAAAAAAAACAAAAAAAAGGCGCATTCTCGTCGTTTCCGCGGGCGGGCCGCAGAGCGGGATCCAGTGCATCTATTTCTGCGCCGAGGGGGACGCGTGGGAGTCCGTTGCCCATGCGATTCTTCCGTATCCTGACCCCGTTGAACAGCTCGTGGAAACGCTTGCGCTCAATCCCGCGGCCGCAATAGGGCTCGACCGGCTTGCGTGGCTCGACCAGCGGCTGTCGTACCTGTTCCTCGAATGCGCCCGGACCGCGCTGTCGCATGCGCATAAGTCAATGCGCCAGCCGCACTTCGTCGTGATGAACCCCTGCACGCTCTTCAGGGGGCCGGCGGGCGACGGGGACCAGGCGCGCGTCTGGGACGTCACGCTCGGCGACGCGCAGCTGCTTGCCTCTGCCCTGAAGGTCCCGGTCATCACCGGGTTCGGCAGGCACGGCATCCTGGCCGGCGCCGACGGCGGGCTGCCGCTGTTTCCGGGCAACGCGAAAATCGCCAAGCACGCCGAGCCTGTTTCCCTTTACCTCAACATCGGGCTCGTCGCGCACATGGCCGTGGTTGACAACCAGGCAATGGCCATCGTGCTCGACAGCGACATCGGGCCCGGCACCTGCCTCATCAACCTGGCCGCGCGCGAGGCCGGCTGCCAGGACGGGTTCGACCGCGACGGCTCGTTCGCGGCAAAGGGCAAGGTGGACAGCGCGTGCCTGGGCGCGCTCATGGCGCACGAATGGTTTTCCCGCCCCGCGCCGAAGCAGGCGTTTCTGCAGGAACTTGCGGCGCTATATTCCCTTCCACAGGTTGCGGCCCTTTCACCGCTCGACCGGCTCGCGACGCTCACCGCGCTCACGGCGCGGTCCGCGTTTGAATTCTTCAAGCGCGAGTACCGGCAGGTGATTCCCGCTGAAGTCGTTTGGCTTTCGGGCGGCGGCGCCAACAACCTGACGCTTATCGAATATCTGGGTACCTATTTTGATCCGGTCAAGGTGAAAAGCGTCGAGGAATCCGGCATTCCCGCCGCGCTCCGCATCCCGCTTGCGCTCGGCCTTTCGGTGCACGAATATATTTCGGGGCACCGCGGCCCGTGGAACGTCCGCCCCAATCCGGAAATAAGGGGGATTGGAAGATGGGTGTTTCCGTGAAGTTTACAAAAAGAGAAGACCTGGGCGCCCCGCCGAAGACGGCGGCGGCCCTCGGACCGCCCCGACGCTTGTCCGGCGGGGTCGGCCGGCAATTCGCTCCGGCTCACCACTCCAGTCCGGCCTGGCGCGAAAACATGCGAATCCAGATCTCGCTGTTTTTAAATGACGTCTTAATACCTTCGGAAATGCTTTAAAATTCCCCTCGCAATGGGTTATTTTTATCACCGCTCAGTAATAACCATTGCGCCGCATTTTCCAAGGCCGAAAAAACGTGAAAATAACCTTTATTTATCCCCGCTTCGAAAAGTTCCTCCTCAACAACCCCGAATTGGACAAGGGGCTGGTCGAATATTTTCTCGGCGATTTCACCACGCCGCCGTCGCTGGGCATCCCCATCCTCGCGTCATTGACGCCGCCGGAATTCGAGGTCGAGCTCATAGACGACAACGCGGGCGACCCGGTGGATTTTTCCGCGAAAACCGACCTTGTCGCGATCAACTGCTTCACGCCGCAGGCGCAACGCGCGTTTGAAATAGGGGACGGGTTCAGGGCGGCGGGCGCTAAGGTGATCATGGGAGGATTTTTCCCGTCGTTCATGGCGGAGGAATGCCTCAAGCACGCCGATGCGGTGAACACCGGCGAGGGCGAGCCCACGTGGCCCGTCATACTGAACGATCTCAAAGCCGGCGCCTTGAAAAGGATTTACAAGGGCGGCTGCTCGTTCAATCTGGCCGACATGAAAATTACGCGGCGCGACCTTTTTTACAAAAAAGACTATTACGACTGGGACGAGGACCTTGTGCAGCTCACGCGCGGGTGCACGTACAACTGCGCGATGTGCGCCATACCCGCGCACATGGGCGGCAGGATTCGGTTCAGGCCCATTGACAAGGTGGTGGAGGAGATCCGCGGGCTCAAATACGAGAACGTGTATCTCGCCGACGACACGCTTTTCTTCACCCAGCGCAAAATGACCGAATACGCGCAGAGTCTGCTCAACGCGCTCATCCCGCTGGGGAAGAAATATTTCGTCTCCTCCACCATGGCGCTCAACACCGACGAAAAACTCCTTTCCCTCATGGCGGCCGCGGGCGTCAAGAATTTCTACTGCACGCTCAACGTTGACCCGATCTCGATCCGCGCGCTTGCCGGCGGGGCCAGGGAACGGCGGATGCTGTTTGATCTTGTCAAGAAGCTCAGCGACCACGACATCAGGTTTTTCGGGTCGTGCGCCGTTGGACGCGACTGGGACGAGAAGGGCATCGGCGACCGTGTGGTGGAGCTGTTCGACAAGGCCGGCATCCACACGTCTGAATTTTTCCTATTCACCCCGTATCCCGGCTCGGTGCACTGGGATCGCCTCGAGCGCCAGAACCGCATCGTTGACAAAAACTGGTCGCATTACAACGGCGCGCACGTGGTGTTCGAGCCGCTCAACATGACGCGCGACGAGCTGTACAGGGAATTCATCGGCCTGTGGAACAACTTCTACCGGCTCCAGAAGGATTCTCATGCCGCAAGCCTTGAGCCGGCCACATGGAAAAACGGCCGACGCGCCGTGGGCAAGCCGCTCGAGCGCCGGGGCGTGAGGGGCCAGGCCGCGGTCACGGGCATCGGCGCCTTGAGTCCCATCGGCAACAGCTGCGCGGACATCACGGCGGCGCTGCGCGAGGGGAGGCACGGGCTTGCGCCCATCACCCTGTTCGACGCGCGCCATTTCCGCACCGACCTCGGCGGCGAGATAAAGGGGTTCGATGCGGGCAAGGTTCTTGACGAAGAGGAAATTAGGGAATACGGAGACAAATACCTGCATTTCGGCATCGCCGCGGGCCGCGCGGCCATGGCGGACGCGAAGATCGAATGCCTGCCGCGCGCCGCGCGGCGCGACATCGCGCTCGTACTCGGCACGTGCAACGGCGGCCTGCTGTCCGCCGAGGAGGAGTATAAATGGCTGCATGGAAAGGGCGACAAGATTTTTGACGAGAAGATGAACCTTCAGGCGCAGTATTACGGGTTCGGCAAGGCGCTGTCGCGCGCGCTCGGCACCGGCGGCGAGCCCTGGCTGGTCACCACTGCCTGTTCGTCAACGACCGGCGCGCTGGGTCTGGCCGCGTCGCTTATCAATCTCGGGCTGTATTCCACGGTGATCGTGGGCGGATCGGACACGCTCTGCGTCGCCAACGTGAGCGGGTTCAACGGCCTCAAGGCGGTGTCGACCGGCCGCACCGCGCCGTTTTCCCTGCCGGCAGGCCTTAACATAGGCGAGGCCTCGGTGTTCTGGGTGCTCGAAGACATGGAGCAGGCGCTGTTGCGCCACATCCGCATTTACGGAAAAATCGCCGGCCACGCGTTGACCTCCGACGCCTACCATCCTACCTCGCCCGACCCTCGGGGCGACGGCGTGTATAAAACGCTTGTGAACGCGCTCAATGACGCGGGCGTCAAGCGGGACGACATCGGCTGCATCAACGCGCACGGCACCGGCACCGAGGCGAACGACCGCGCCGAATCAAAGGGCATCGCCAAGTTCTGCGGCACGGCCGCGATTCCGGTCACGTCAACAAAGTCATTTTTCGGCCATTGCATGGGCACTACCGGCATGCTGGAGGCCACCTGCAACCTGCTCGCCATGAACAATGGATTCATTCCGCCCACGCTCAATTTCTCGGAGCCGCGGCCCGGCTGCGCGCTCGACTATGTTCCCAACAACGCGCGCGACAAGGAATACAATGCCTTTCTTTCCGCGAATTACGCGTTCGGCGGCAACAACGCGGCGGTGTGCGTTGCCAAATGGGACTTTCCCCTGCCGCCGCGCAGGCGCGAGCTTTCCCGCGTGGTAATCACCGGCCTCGGCACGGTCACCTCGCTGGGACTCGGCATCACAAGAACGCTTGATGCGCTGCGGCGCGGCGCGGTGGGCATCGGGCCTGCCGGCAGGCTCGGGCACACGACATCGGCGTCGAAACTGGCAGGGCTCGTGCCGCCGTTTACCGCGCAGGACGTTGACCGCAGGCTTGACTTTGCGCAAATGAACCTGTTGAGCTCCTATGCCACCGCAGCGTCGAAGCTCGCGCTCGACCACGCGGGCCTGCGCGTGGGCCAGAAAAACGCGGCCGACGTGGGCATCGTGATGGGTGTGTGCAACGGCCCGCCCGAATCAGACCACATGAACAGCGTTTTCAAATCGGACAATTATCAGCCCGACATCGCCTGTTTTTCCAACATCACGGCAAACTCCACCGCTGGCTGGGTCTCCAATGCATTATGCCTCAAGGGAGTCAACATGACGCTTGCGCCCGGGCCGCACGCGGGGCTCGCGAGCGTGGCTTGGGCATTCAACGCCCTGCGGGAAAAGCGCGCAAAGGCGGTGTTCGCTTCCGCTGCCGACGAGGTGTATTACCAGAGCTTTTATAATTACGACCTCATCGGCTTCCTCAAACAGGGTGAGGCCGAGTCGGCGTATCACCTTGACATTTCGGAACCAAAGCGTAAGGTGATCGCGGAGGGCGCGGCCACCCTCGTGCTCGAAACGCTTGATGCGGCACGGGAGCGCGGCGCGACGGTCCTGGCCGAGGTGCTGGCGTACGGCATGAGCATTGACGGGAAGGAATTTTCCGGCCAGAGCATGGAACCGGCGGGGCTCGAACACGCCTGCGCAACGGCGCTTTCGCGCGCCGGACTTGCCTGGAACGACATCGGCCTCGCCGTGTGGGCGCCGCAGGGCAACGCGCAAGACAAAAAGGTGCTCGACGTTCTCGGACGCAACGCCGCGTCGGTCCCGCTCGCGGCAACGAGCTTCAACACGGGATACATCGAGACCGCGTCCATTCTTGTGACGGCCGCGGCCTCGCTTGAAAGCCTGCGCAACGGCGATGGGCTGTGGCCCCAGAAAACGGGGATCGCCGATCTTGACAACAGAAGACTCGGGCAGGTGCCACAGCACGTGCTGGCGCTGGCAAGCACCGACCTCGGTTATAATTTCACCGTCGTTTTCAAAACCGGAAGCTTTGTATCGTGAGGCAGCGCGTCGTCATCACCGGAATGGGCGCCGTGTGCAGCGCCGGCGCCGACTGCAATGCTTTTGCAGAGGCGGTACTGGCGGGGACGCCGTCGTTTTCGGCCATCGGAAGGCCCCATCTCTCACATTTCAGGGCAAGCCACGCGGGCATCATCCGGGAATTCGATATCCGCGGGCTTGTTGACGACCCGTGCGTGCATCGGCTTGACCGGTTCGTGCATTTTGCCGCGGCCGCCGCAAAGGAAGCGCTTTCACGGGCAGGCATTGCGCCGTCCGCGCTTTCGCGGAGAATGGGTCTTGTGTTCGCCACCTGCAGCGGTCCCATGCAGAGCATCGAGCGGCATTATGGCCGCATCCTCTCGGGCGATCTCTCGCTTTCCAAAGAGGAACTTTTCAGCCTCCGGTACTACTGCGGCGCAAAGTCGCTGGCCCATGTTTTCGGCATTGCCGGGCCGAGCGCGACCGTGGTCACGGCCTGCTCGGCGAGTACCGCCGCGATCGGTTTCGCCGCCGACCTCATACGGCTCGGCATCATCGACGCGGCGCTCGCGGGCGGCAGCGACACGTTCAGCGAGACCACGCTCGCGGGGTTCGACGGCCTCAAGGCCACCTGCGAAGGCACCTGCGCGCCGTTTTCAAAACCCGTGGGACTCAACCTGGGCGAGGGCGCCGGTTTCTTCGTGCTCGAAAACCTGGCGCATGCCCAGGGACGGAAGGCCGCGGTGTTGGGCGAAGTGATGGGGTTCGGCCTTTCGAACGACGCCTTTCACTGCACCGCGCCTGATCCTTCGGGCGCGGGCCAGGCGCTTTCCATGGAGCGCGCGCTCAACGACGCGGGTATTTCTCCTTCGTCAATAGCCTACATCAATGCGCACGGCACCGGCACCGAGGCAAACGACAAGGCCGAGACCAAGGCGATCCGCAAGGTGTTCGGCGAGCGCGCTGCGGCCATTCCGGTGAGCTCTACCAAGTCAATCATCGGACACTGCCTCGGCGCAGCGGGCTCGCTCGAGGCCGCTGCCGGCATCATGGCCCTTGCCAAAGGGTATTACCCGTCCACGGCGAATTTTTCGCAGCGAAGGGACGGCTGCACGCTCGATTATGTCCCGGAGGCGGGCCGCCGTGTCGGGCGCAGCGGGCCGATGTTGAAGAATAACTTTGCCTTCGGCGGCAACAATGCCAGCATCGTGGTGAATCCGCGTTTTGATCCGGCATATTCTCCTCCGGAAAATGGTTCGGACGAGCCGGTGGTGATCACCGGCATCGGTATCGTTTCCGCAGCCGGACTGGGCCATGCGCCGCTCATTGAGGCTGCGGCTTCAAAAAAAAACGCGCTCGGCGCCGATGCGTATTCGGGCGCGCCGCAGGTGCGGCTCGGCATGGTCCCTGCCTTTGCCATGGCCTCGGTTGACAAACGCATAGATGTGCGGAACATGGACAAGTCCAGCCTGTATGCCACCGCGGCGGCGCGCCTGGCGCTGAAACATGCCGGCAGTCCCGACAAGCTTGCCGGACGCGGCGGGGTGGGCCTGTTTCTCCATCTTTCGGCAGGGCCTTCGTGGGCCGAATCCGAGCACATCACCTCGCTGCTCAAGAAAAAATTCCGCATCGACCAGGTGGCGGCGTTTCCCTATATCGTCCCGAATTCGGTTGCCGGAAACATCTGCAAGGCGCTCCGTCTCACGGGGCACAACACCACCATCAGTTTCGGCCCGGGCGCAGGGCTCATGGGGCTCGGTTTTTCAATGGCCGCGTTACGGTGCGGCCACGCAAAGGCGCTGGTGAGCCTGTCGGTCGACGAACTTTCGGAAAGGATCGTCACCGATTTGCGCATGGCAGGCCTTCTGTCGTCCGGCGCTTTGTCATGGGGCGAGGGCGCCTGCGCAATCATGCTCGAGACAGCCTCGCACGCACAGGGCCGGGGCGCAAAAATATTGGGAAAGCTGTGTTCGGTGGAGTATTCGACCGAGACGGGCGATTGCATGAAGCCCGACGCTGACACCGCGCGGCTTGATGACACAATAAAAAGCGCCCTTGACAAAGCAGGGCTCGCCGCCTCGGGCATCGGCGCGGTTTGCTGCAATGCCGCCAATCCACGGGAAACGGCGGCTGTCGGGAAAGTTGTTGGAAAAAAGTTCGATAGCATCATCGATGTTTCACCCGCGCTGGGGTTCGCTGAAGCGTCGGCCCCGCTGTTTTCGCTCGCCCACGCTCTTTTGGGTTCGCCCTTGAGAAATGGGCATGACAACAAGTATATTCTCGTAGTTTTCAGCTCATCGCACGGGGTGAATTGCGCCGCCGTGATACAAAAAAACGGGTGAAAGAAACCGCGTATGACCACGACGATGCAGGCGGCGATTGATAAACGCCGCGCTGTGATAGATACCTTTAAAAAAGAACTCATCCGCCGCCTCAACCTGCCCTATGCGCCCGAAGACCTTCACGAGGACGTGGCGCTGCTCGGCGCGGGCCTGGGCCTCGATTCGCTCGACGCGCTGGAAATCGTGCTATGCATTGAAAATTCCTTCGGCATAAAAATACCGGACCAGAACATTTCTGTTTTGCGCTCCATCAACACCGTGGTTGATTACGTGCTCGAACGGCAGGCGGCCAAAGGGGCGCAATCATGAGGGCATCCCTTTTTCACGACGGCTTCGCAAAACACAAGGCCGCTTTTTCCGAGCGCTTCGGCGCGGAAATAGTTTCAAAGGTTTCCGACCCGAAGACCGAATATCGGCTCGTCCGCGACGCGGTGGGGATCGGCGATATCTCGTATATGCAGCGCTTCCGTTTTCCCGAGGACAAGGGACTTGACTTTCTCGACACGCTGTGCGCCGGCAACGTTGCCAAGGTGCGGTTCGGCCGCATGCTCCACACCTTCATTGCCGACAACGCCGGCAACATCGTTGCCGACTGTTATGTCGCCAACAACGACGAGGAATTCATCCTGCTGGCAGAAAGCATCATCGACGACGCCGCTTTCGACGCGATGCTTCAGGAGCACGGCGCGGCCGGCGCGGGCATCACCGATTGCCGCGCCACGCACGGCCTGCTCAGCATAGACGGTTACAAGGCCTGGGCCGTGGTCAAGGAGCTGTTCGGCGCCGACGTGCTGGGGCTTCCGTATCTTTCGGTGGAGCGTTACGACTTCGAGGGCGAAAGCGTTTCGCTTTTCAGGGCGGGAAAAACCTCGGAGTTCGGCTATTACCTCATGGTGCCGAAAACTTCCGCGGTAAAACTGTTTGAGGCGTGCCTCGCCGCTGCAATAAAAAACAACGGCGGCCTTTGCGGCGCTAACATTCACAACGATCTGCGGCTCGAAGGCCGGTTCTTCAACGTGTTCGCCGAAGGCGCGGCGGTGCGCGATCCGCTTGCGCTCGGCCTGCAGTGGATGATCGATTTCAGCAAGGAAAAGTGGAGCGGCCGCGACGCGATCTGCAAGCGCAGGGAGGCCGGCACCAAGAACAAGATCATCGGCATCTGCACCGAACACGGCGCAAAGGAACTTAAAAAGGGGACGCCCATTTTCAACGGGGCCGCAAAGGTGGCTGAAGTAACGGCGTCTTGTTTTTCCCATGTTTTAAACGCCCATGTGGGCCTGGCGCTGTTTCCCGTTGACATCGCCTATGCGGGCCTTCAGTTCAGCCTCGGGTCTGAAAAAGGCCCCGTGATAAAAACCATTTCAATGCCGCCCATCATGCCCAAGAGCCTTTCGGTGAAGCTTGACGAGCTGTAGACAAAAACCAGATCGGTTTTAACTGCTAGTGCTGATGACAAAGCGGAAAGGGATTTGGTCATCATGTCCCTTCTGAAATAATTACGCAAAAATCATATTTTATCCAGCCGCTGCGCTTGCAAAGAATTTCAGGCATGTCATCACGCTTTCTCATTTAATAAATTGCGAGGATGAGTTTGGAGAAAACAGGCAATTTTGTTTTTTCAATGGTTGACAAAACGAACGAAGCCGAGCTCCGTTCCTACGAGCGGGCGTTCTACCGGGCATTCGGTCATATGAAAAACCTGGACCACCTTTGGGACTTCGATCACAAGTCAAAAAGGATCGTCACGAAGATTCCTTACGAAACCCAGGAACTATATGTGGCGCGGCTGGGCGAGCGGATCGTGGCAGGGTGCGCGGTGAATTTCGACCATAAGAACCCTTTGCAACTGGAAATGGAGGGTTTTGCGGTTGACAAATCAAACAAGGCTGTCGCTGAAATAATCCAGATGTTCTCCCTGCTCGATCCCATGGGCGGCACGCCCATGCTGAAACTGTTCACGAAATATTTTCTGGAAAAACTGGTCGCCAGAAACGTCAGAAAAGTCTACGGCACGTGCTCGGAAAGGCGGGTGCGGCCGTATCAGATGATAGGATTGAACGTGATCGGCGATTTGTCATATAAAAACGAGAAGGTGTATTTGCTTGAGATGGATCTGGCGAAGCTGCCAAACCTGCAATAGTTAACATAAAAAATGCAACCCTTGATTCATTGCATCGGCTGCCGCGCCCTCGTGCCCGACATTGATGGCCCGACCTTCCGGTATCCCCATTCATCCTCGGCAGGCTGCTGGAAACTCTACGGCGAAATATTGGAAAAGGAATTTTCAATTTACAAATACCCGTCCTTTCATCGCCTCACGTTGGATGCCTATGCCGTACAGCATCCGGGCGACCAGACGCCGCAGACCACGCAGTCGGTGAACGTCCATCTCGCGGCGCTGCACATGGTGCTCGTGAAAAAAATGGAGTACAAAAGGGTGACCCGGTTGATGGACGCGCTCATAAGGAAAAACAAGGGAACGTTTGAGTGGCTTGATCCGCCGGAAAACAGGGGAGCAATAACCGTTGTTGGTGTGGTGAAGGCGGCCACGTTCGAAGAGCATAAAAAGCTGGTGGAGGATTGGGCCGAAAGCGTGTATCATGCATGGGTGAACTATCATGCGACAATTGACAGATTGGTTGAAACTGTTTTAAATGGATAAATGCGCGGTTCCGCCCTTTGCCGGTTGCAAAAACTATTTTATACCCCGTCCGCAATCATGATCATTTAGCAATAAAGGCGCTCATGTTCTCCGATAAAATCGCCCTCGTCACCGGCGGGTCCCGCGGCATCGGCAGGGCCGTTGTCGAGGAATTCCGCAAACGGAACGCGAAGGTGTATTTCACCTATCACCGCCACGAGGAGGCCGCGCAGGACACGGCGCGGAAGACCGGCGCGCAGAAGATCCTGTGTCCCCAGGCCGACGGCGATGCGATCGGGAATGCCGTCGAAGGCATCGTCAAGGCCGACGGCCGCATCGACATCCTGGTCAACAACGCGGGCATCACGTCGGACCAGTACCTCATGATGATGCCGTTTGACGAATGGAACAAGGTGCTCGACACGAACCTCAACGGCGCGTGGCGTTTTGTAAAGGCCGCAGTGCGGCCCATGATGAACGCGCAGAAGGGCGTTATCGTCAACATCGCGTCGGTGTCGGGCATGGTGGGCATCGGCGGGCAGACCAATTACAGCGCGAGCAAGGGCGCGCTCCTGGCCTTCACCCGGTCGCTTGCGGCCGAGCTCGGCCCGCGCGGCATCCGCGTGAACGCCGTGGTGCCCGGCTTCATCGAAACCGACATGACCGCGAAGATGCCGCGGCAGATCAAGCAGCAGAACCTCGGCCGCATCCTGGTCAAGCGCTTCGGCACGCCCGCCGAGGTCGCGGCCGCGGTCGCATTCCTCTCCTCGGACGAATCCTCCTACATCACCGGGCAGTCGCTTGTGGTTGACGGCGGCCTTACCGCGACGGTAGCATAAGGGCAGTATGATCGTATTTCTTTTTCCCGGCCAGGGCTCGCAGGAAATCGGGATGGGGCAGGACCTTTTCAAAGCGGACGCCCGTTTTCGCTCGTTGGTTTCGCTGGCACGCGACCTGACCCACGAGGACCTTGAAAAACTTTGCCTGCGCGGGCCCGAGAAAAAACTGCGCAAGGCCCAGTTTCTGCAGCCCCTGCTCGCGGCGGTGTCGCTCGGCTATCTGCGTCATGTGCGCGAAAAAGGCATAACGCCCGACGCGGTGCTCGGCCATTCGCTCGGCGAAATCACCTCGCTCGCCGCGAGCGGCGTGGTCTCGGACCAGGAAGCCGTGACCATCGCGGCCATGCGCGGCGGATTCATGGATGAGGCGGCGGCTCGCGCAAACGGCGGCATGATGGCGGTGCTGTTCACGCCGCTTGAAACGGTCGAGCAATTGCTCGCGGACATGAACGCTCCCGATAAAATCGTTCTCGCAAACGACAATGCGCCGGACCAGATCGTGGTGTCGGGAGACCTGGAGACCATGCAGGCGTTTTCGAGGCGGCTTTCGGAGCTCGGCGTCGGCAAGACCAAGACAGTGCTTGTTTCAGGGCCGTGGCACAGTCCCTACATGCGAGAAGCAATGGAGCGGTTCGCCGACTGGGTGAAATCCATAACCTTCAAACCGCCTTCAGTGCCGCTTCTGCTCAACGGCACGGGCGCTTTTGAAAGCGATCCGGTAAAAATTAAGGAACTTGTCACACTGCAATTGACGAGGCCCGTTTTATGGCGCGCAAGCATGCAAACGCTCCTTGCGAAAAACGCGGACGTGTTTCTGGAAATCGGGCCGCAGCGGGTGCTTTCGGGCCTGGTGCGGGTGAACGGGTTTCCCAAGCGCACGACCGTTTTCAACATCAACAATCTCACCGGACTGGAGCGGGCGGCCAGGGAACTGGTCCCCGGCAGATAATTTTCACACAATGACTGACAAAAAAGAGCTCATTCGCAATTACAAGCAGACCCTTTTGCCCATGGGAATTTTTCAGGTGACAAACACCGCGAACGGAAAGATCCTTGTCGGAAAATCCAAGACCCTCAATACCAAATTCAACAGCATCATGTTCCAGTTGAAAACAGGTTCTTTTCCCAATCCCGACCTCCAATCGGATTTCGTGAAATGCGGTGAAGGCGCGTTCAAATACGAAATCATCGACCGGCTGGAGCCGAAGGAGGACCCGCTTTACAACTACGACGATGATTTGAAGACGCTGGAGGAACTGTGGCTTGACAAGCTGAAGCCGTTTGGAGAGAAAGGGTACAACCGTATTTCGCGGACAGGGTTATAAACTGCGCAGGTTGTTTAATAATTCCTTCATGTCTGAATTGATGATCTGCCATACCAATTCCAAATCGACACCGGTGTAATCGTGAACGATCCTATGGCGCAACCCGGTAATTTGTGCCCAAGGGATTTCGGAATGTTTGGTTTTAAACGCTTCGGGACATTGGCGCGCGGCCTCTCCGATTATTTCAAGATTGCGGGTGACGGCATCGCAGGTCTTTTCGTCCTTTAGAAATTCCCCCATTTTTAATCCAGCAATATACCGGTTAATTTTTTCAATTGCCGCGATCATATCATCAAGGAGGAGACGTGCTTCGCGTTTAGGCATCTACCAGATCCTTTGTAATTTCTTTTCTAAGCGCTGGTTTTAAAGCTCGAGGGGTGACAAGGTCAACTTTCATTCCGAGAAGTTTCTCAAGGTCATCGGCGAGTGAAACGAAACCAAGCCCAATAGATGGATCCACGTCCGCCAGGATGTCAACGTCGCTCATTTCCGATTGATCACCCCGTGCCCATGAACCGAACAGAGATAGCCTGTGAAGAGGATATTTCCTCATAAGCTGGGGTTTTTTTTCACGAAGCCTTCGTAAAATATCTTCTTTTGTCATGCAAAACGACTCTCTTGGATGTTTCGAGTGCCAGGTTTCAGTTCGAAAATATAGGTGTTTTAGTGCCGTTTTGTCAAAAACAACCTTAAAACCGATTATCCTGCTTACATCACCGGCGGCGGAAAATACCTGTCGAGCCTTGAAAAAATAAACTTGTCCCCCTCCAGCACGATCTGCCTGTTCATCAGCGCGTCGCGGACGTTGATCTGCCGCATGAACACCTTTGCCCACACGCCGGTGGAGGTGGTCACCTTCAAATCTGGCTTGTCGGTTTTTCCCTCAATAAACGTGCATTTCCCCTTGTCAACAGACAGAATGAACGAATACGGCTTGTCGGTGAATTCGAACTGCAGCGTTGTTTTTAGGTGCGCGGTGGCGGCAGGGTCGATGCTGCGCGCCATTTCCTGCATCAGGATGCGCACGTCCGCCATCACTGTTTTGGTGAGAAGGTCGAGGTCGTGCGACTTCTCGCCCAGCGCAACGGCGTGCTCCCAGTAGATGTTGGAGTATTTTTTGAAATATCCGAGATCGGGTGCGAGGGGCGTGGCGGCCTTTTGCCGCGTTTCGGGCGTGATCCTGCCCTCCGTCGCGAGTTCGTAGCCTGCCTTGACAAATGCGGTCTCTATGGTCTTTACCGTGAGCGGCTTTGCAAGGGCGAAACGCAGCAGGTGCGATTCGGGCCGTATGAGATCGCCGGCCGGTTCCATGCTCATGGCGTTGGCGAACAGGGAAAACGTGCTTTGCACCGCCGCGAAATTCTCCTCGCCCTTGAACGCGCCCACCACGATCGCGGCGAATTTCTTCGGCCATTTTTCAGGGAACCGCAGGCTGTTGCGCACCAAACCGGGCGGCGACTGCTCAAAGGTCGGCTGCGTGAGCGGCAGCAACCTGTCCATGACGTTTTTAAGGGGGCCGCTTACCGTGAACGCGTTGAGCGGGGTCGCGAAAACCACGGTGTCGGCGTCGAGGAAGTCCTGCAGCACGGAACCCATGTCGTCGCTGATGATGCATTTCCCCGGCGAGGTGACCCAGCAGGAGTAGCACCCGGTGCAGTTTTTAATGGAAAGCGATGACAGGTCGCGGTCGACAAGCTGCCCGCCCGCCTCCCTGACTCCCTTGACAAATAGGTCTGTGAGGTAGCGGGTGAAGCCGTTTTTTCTCGGGTTTCCGCGCAGCAAGAGCAGCTTCATGGCGCGCCGTCCATCATGGCAAGGGCGAGGGTGCCCTTGGCGATTGTTTTTTTTCCAACGCACGCCTCGACCGCATAGCTGAAAAGCGCGCCGAAGCTCGTCTCGCACCGGGAACGGAGCTCGAGCGTTTCACCCGGGAACGCGGGATTGACGAACTTTATATTCGCTTGGGCGAGGTAGAATATCCGGGGTTCCTTGGCAGGCGACTCGCCGCCGACCTTTTTTGAGAGTCCCCACAGCAGGCCGCTTGTTTGGGCCAGCGCATCGGTCACCAGCACGCCAGGCATGATGTGCTTGTGCGGGAAATGCCCCTTAAAGAACGGCTCGTCGTCGCGGATGTCTCTCTCGGCGAGAATTTCCCTGTTCACGACAAGCCGCACCACCCGGTCGACAAAAAGGAACGGCGGCCGGTGGGGAAGGATCGCCAGGATGTCTTCCATGCCGAAGGTCGTCTGCTGCATGAGAGGGTGTCCTTTTATATTCGCACAATTTATTTAGAAAATCACCGCAAAGGCGCAAAGGACGCAAAAAAAAATGTGAATTGGAAAATATCCTGTATTGATCTTTCTTTCCCTTTGCGACCATTGCGCCTTTGCGGTGAGCGTTTTCATTTTTACGAATAATTCGTGACGGAGCGGATCAGGTACCGCTTGCCCCAATGTCCCAGCAGGTGCCTTTGTCAAGCATTGCGAGCTGCCCGGCCATGAGGCCGCGCACCCGCGCCGCAAAGTCCGGCGCGCTCTCGCCGGGACCGGGCCGTTCGGCCTGCAGGAACCTGATCGTGTACCTGAACCGGTACCTTGGAAAAATACTTCCCCTGCGGCGCGCCATGAAAGGAAGGTCGGAATGGATGATGACCGGCACCACCGGAGCGCCCGTTTCCATGGCGACCCTGAAGGGAAACGTCCTGAATTCGAGGAGCCTTCCGGTTTTCGCGCGCGTGCCCTCGGGAAACACCAGGAGGTTTGTTCCCTTCGCCAGCACTTCCCGGCATTTTGCCGTCGCCGCGCCGAGCGACCCCAGGGAGTCCGGGTCGATGCTCACGAAATCGAGGTACTTGACAAATACGTAATACAGCGGTTCGCGGGCGTAATGCGCCTTTATCACCACGCCCGTGCGCGGGAGCATCGACAGCAGGAGCAGGGCGTCGAGCCTGCCCCGGTGGTTGGCCACCAGCACGGCGCCGCGGAGCGCGCGGTCCAGCCCCGAGATCTCGGCGACGGCATAGAGCCCCAGGGCCGGCAGCCACAGGCGCGTCAGAAAAAACGTGTATGCCGTGAGCGCGGCGCGCATGAGCCTTTGCATCAGCTTCGGCAGCAGCGCGAACAGCAGGAAAAACGGGAGCCCGGCGCACAGGAAAACGAGGATGGCGAGGAAATAACTTACATAGCCGACGGACGCGGCAATAACCCGCAGCGGATACACGAGCCCGGTGAATGTTGTTTTCATAGGTGTTTCTGCGGGCGCGGCTAAAACGGCGGCTCGATGTCCTTGAGAAAGGGGAGCCTTTTGTCCTTGTCGGAGATAACGGGACTCACGTTCGGCCAGCCGATGCCGATGCCGGGATCGTTCCAGCGGATGCCGCTGTCGTGCGCCGGAGAATAATAGTCGTCCACTTTGTAAAGGAACTCGGTGCCGGGCGCCATCGTGCAGTAGCCGTGCGCGAACCCCTTGGGGACAAACAGCATTTCCTTGTTCTGTTCGCTGAGGGTGAACCCGAGCCATTTTCCGAACGTCTCAGAGTTTTTGCGGAGATCCACGACCGCGTCGAACACCGAGCCGCGCACTACGCGGATGAGCTTGCTCTGCGCCCTGGGAGGTTTCTGGAAATGCAGCCCCCGGATGACGCCCGCCGCTGTGGAGCGCGCGTGGTTGTCCTGCACAAAGCTCCCCGGCAGGCCGTGCGCCTCCATTTCGGAAGCAAGGAACGATTCGAGGAAAAATCCCCTGCCGTCCTCATGCACAACCGGGCTGATGATCCACACGCCTTTTAAATTTGTCTCGGTGAATTTCATGAAAGGGTCTTGCTACCGTTTGCCGCTGGCGATCTGGACCAGATATTCGCCGTAGCCGTTTTTCTTCATGGGTTCCGCGAGTTTCATGAGCTGATCGCCGGTGATATACCCGAGCATGAAGGCGATTTCCTCCGGGCATGACACCTTGAGTCCCTGGCGGGACTGTATCGTTTCCACGAAAACAGACGCCTGCAGCATGGATTCATGGGTTCCGGTGTCGAGCCACGCAACGCCCCGCCCCAGCAGCACCACGTCGAGCCTGCCTTCCTGCAGGTAAAGCCGGTTGAGGTCGGTGATCTCAAGCTCGCCGCGCGCCGAGGGCTTGAGCCCCTCCGCATACCGCACCACCGCGTTGTCGTAGAAGTAAAGACCGGTCACCGCGTACGGCGATTTCGGGGCCTTGGGCTTTTCCACGAGATTCACCGGCCTTCCCGCGTTGTCAAGCTCCACCACGCCGTAGCGCTGAGGATCGTTGACCCAGTATCCGAAAATGGTCGCCCGGTCTTTTTTTACCGCAGCCTCGGCAAGGGTGCTCACCAGGCCGTGGCCCCAGAAAATGTTGTCGCCGAGAATGAGCGCCACGCCGTCGTTTTTGATGAATTCCTTTCCCAGGATGAATGCCTGCGCGATGCCCTCGGGCTTTTGCTGCACAGCATAGGCAAAGTTGAGTCCCCATTGCGCGCCGCTGCCGAGCAGGCGCCTGAAGGCATCGAGATCCTGCGGCGTGGTGATGACAAGGATGTCGCGGATTTTCGCGAGCATCAGGATCGCAAGCGGGTAATACACCATGGGCTTGTCATATACCGGCAGCAGCTGCTTGCATATGCCGATCGTTGCCGGATACAGCCTTGTGCCCAGTCCGCCGGCGAGAATGATGCCTTTCATGGTGCCCCTCTTGATTTTCCGTGGAAAGGATTACGATTTAAAAAAATACAATCTGTCATGCATCAAATGAAGGCTAAAAGGCAAGCGGTAAGGAATAAAAAAAGGCCGGAAAGTTTTCTTTCCGGCCTGATTGTTTGCCACCTGATTCAGGTGTTAGAAGTAAAACGCCATGATCAAGGCGCCGGCGGCGACGATGCCAAGAGAATTGGTCGCGCCATTTTTAGTCGTGACGGTCACGGATGGATTTCCCGCAGTGGTGGCTTTTGTGTCATACGGGGCATCCAGGGTATATCCAAGACGATACTCGGCGCTCAGACTCAATTCCTTAATAATGAAAAACTCAACACCGCCCAGCGCGGCTATGTTGAACGCAAAGTCGCCGCCGGTTGTGGTGGTCTGAGGGTTGAGAGTGTTTTTTGAGGAAGTCTGAGTTGCCAGAAATCCGATTTCGGCTCCTACATAGGGGCTGACCCTGGTTTTAAGAAGATGGTATTCTCCACCAACGCTGAGCCCGATGTCCCAGGTGTTATCGTCGCCCTCGGAGCCGCCTGTCGGGGCCGGCGTCGCCTTATCGGTAAGGCCGAATTCCAGACTTCCACGGAGTGCAAGCATGTCCATCAGGTAATATTTCCCTCCAACCCCGCCGTTAAAATCGCCCGCACCAATAGTTGACAATCCTTCGAAGGTGAAGAGCATGGCCTTTGCACCTGACGCTATCGGCGTGGTCACATCATCACTCCAAGCGGCAGGCGCCAGAAGCATGACAGACACTGCAACAGCAATGCATGAAGAAACAAGACGTTTATACATAAAACCTCCCTCGTTGATGGTGAAATTTCTACTCTGCACGCTACTTGGTACCAGTAATAAAATATTAAAAAAACAGCGGCAGTCAAATAAAATATGCTGTTTTGCCGTTATTTTTCCCCGATGATCTGTACGAATATTTTCCGGGAACGGGGCCTGTTGTCGTGGTCTATCACCACGATCTGCTGCCAAGTGCCCAGCGTCAGGGTTCCGGCCGAAACAGGCACGGTGACGCCGGGCCCCATGAGCGTGGCGCGGATATGGGAAAAGCCGTTGTCGTCGCCCCAGGTTTCGGAATGCCTGCTCCTGAGATCGCTCGGCACGAGTTCGTTGAGCCGGTCCTTCAGGTCCTGGACAAGTGCGGGCTCATATTCGATGGTGGAGACGGACGCGGTGGAACCGACCGCGAACACAACGGCGATGCCGTTTTTTACTTCCGATTCCGTTACAACGGACTCCACGTTCGAGGTGATGTCAATAATATCCGAAAATCCTTTTGTCTGGACTGAAAAGCTTTTTCCGAAGACCATGGCATCGTTTCCTTTCAGTAAAAAAATAATCTGCGCTCGCTCCCGTTTGCACGTTCGCCTATGGTATAACGGATGTCGTGGATTTTTCGATCCTCGCTTCCAGCCGTTGCCGACGGCTTGAAGCAAACTACAACGGACCTGTCGGCGCATCAAGGGTTCATTGCACGAAAAGGTTTCCCACAAGAAAACACTTTGTTGAAAAAGGTTTGGGAATTGGTCTTTTCCCGCACTATATTTTGTTCAGCACCCATGAGCCACGCATTTCACCATCCCCGGTCGCAAATCATTTCTTGCCACGCTCATTTTGCCTCCAAGGAGGAGCCATGAAGAAATACCTGCTGCACGGTTGCATTGTGCTGATGGCGGCGGCGCTTGCCGCGCCGGTTTGCGCGCAAATTTACTTTATGACGTACCAGAAGGTCGTGGACTACCAACAGGTGAACGACTCGCTGCTCGATTCCACGGTAAACTTCAGCCCGGTCCAGCTCGGCACCTCGCAGCTGGAGATCTCGGAACTCACCATCAACCCTCGGGGCAGTTATCTTGACGTGGTGGAAGACGCCTACCTCACGGGCAACATCAGCCAGGTCAATGTTCCGAATACCATCGGCTCGTATTTCTTCAAGGGACTGGTGCAGCTGCCGCAAAACGCGGTGGCGACGGGCCTCGAAACGTGGATCGGCGACACGCTGTACCGCGCCAAACTGCTGGAGGCGAAATACATCGTCGATGTCAAGACGCCGGACAGCAGCGCCGTTGCAAGCTCGCTCGACCGGCGCGTCGCCATGCTGCAGCAGATGTCGGCAACCGTTTACGAGGCGACGTTTGCGCATGCGTCAATCGGAATGCGCCGGCATGTGCGGCTGCGGTACCTGATACCCAATCCGGGCAACGGCAACACGCCGTATGCCGTGCCGGTGGTGTTCAACGACCCTAACGGGCAGAATCCGCAGTTCATCAGACTTACCGTCTATGCCAATACCACCGACAAACAATACTATCTCGGGACTTCCACCGGTCAAATCCAGCTCCGCGATTCCACGTCGCAGCTCATCCCGTACCAGTCCCAGGTGATGCTCACCTACTTGCCCAAGGCCCTGAGCGTGATGCATTTCACGTCGTTTGCCGACGGCGCGTGGGCGGGCAATTACCTGCTCCTCAACACGGCGCTCACCGACTCGACCATGATGAGGCTTTCCAAGCCCATCCAGACCGTATTCCTATGGCGGTGGAACGCGCCGGCGCAGATGATCGATTATAGCACCGGGATCCGCGGACTGTCCGGGTATGCGCAAACGGTGATCAGCCAGGCCAAATTGATAAAGCAGAATGTGGCGACACTCAGGGAACGCGGCTACTCCTGCGGCCTGCTCCACAGCATCGAGGGCGTGTCGGCATTGCCGTACGCGACGCAGGCGATCACCGACAGCGGCCCCGCCGCCATTAATGCGTATCTGTCAACATTCGACGAGCAGTCGCTGTACGCCAAATATCTCAACGAGCCCGACCCCACGCCGGTCTGGGTGCCCACGGCCGGAAGTTCCGAGCCGATGATCCAGAAGGCACGGGACGATTTTCTCTCCCTTCTCAAAGCGGCGGCCCGCCTGCTGGCGGACACATCGGTCGCCTACCGCCACGTGGTGCTCGTTACCGTGGGCGACGCCACCACGGCCTACCAGGAGGATCTCCGCGAATCCACGGACTCGATCCTGGCGCACACGTCAATCGACGCCAGCACCGGGGGCAACTCGTGGCGCGGGGTGGATCTTTCCGCCTCCCTCCCGTGGGTGACCAGCCAGAACCTGTCGCAGTGGCAGGGATTTTACTACCCTTCGTTCTCGCCGGTCACCGTGCAGCTCAAGATCAAAACGTCGCAGCAGGCCTACTCGTTTCCGCTTGCGAGCCTCGAGCCCAGCAACTTCGCGATTTCGGCGCGCGTGTCGGGCGTGTGGGACACTATCATCTCCTGGGTCGGGTTCGATCCAAGCGGGCACATCACGTCGTCGTTCACCACCGCGCCGCTCATCATTTCGGTGCCGCAGGACTCCGGCGTTGCGAAAATCTGGGCCCACGACGACAATCATCTTGCGGAAAAGGAAGAGGTGTATCCCGGCGGGACATTCGGGATCGTGACGAAATCCACGTTCCTGGCCGCGTCCCTCGCCGATACCACCATCGATACATCCGCGACAATTCCGTTTTTATCCGACAACGAAATCCTTGCGCCGAGGTCGGCCCTGCGCAGCAAGGTTTTTTCCGCAAAGCACTTCCAGCCCGTGGTGGCGTTTTCGCACGGCTTTCTGGACATATCGAACGCCGGCGAGCTCACCAGGATCGAGTTCTTCGACATCTCAGGCAGGCTTCTGCTGCGGCTCGATCCGGCGCAATTCAGGATGTCGGACGGCAATTACCGGATCCCGCTCGCAAGATTCAGCGTGCTCAAGGCGCACCGCGTGCTCATCATCCGGATGAGTGGAAAAACGGATGTCAGAACGATGAGGATCATGACTGGAGGTCTCAAGTGAAACACGCACTCCGACTTTTCTGCATCTGGCTTGCCCTGTTCTCCGTTTCTTCGTTCGCGCAGCCGCTTGCCGTGGGCGGCGTGCCGCTGCGTTTTTCATTCGCGCTCACGGCGGGAGCTTCACAATCGAGCATCGCCGCAGACAGTTTGCTTGCGTCTTATTTCGCTCCGAACGCAAGCGTGGTCCATATCATCGGCCCGGCGATCGGGTTGGACTATGAGATCCGCATCGGCCGATTTGCCGCAGTTTCCCTGGGGACGGAGTACCAGGTGCGCGGCGAGAACACGAATAAAACAGCGGTCATGTTCACCGACGATATTTTCCAGCACGACCTTGCCACGACCGCCGAACTCCGCTACCTCGCATTTCCCCTGGTGGTCAAGGGCGGCTATTGCGGACCGGCGGGCTGGATATACGCCAAGGCCGGGGTCACCGGTTCCTGGCTGCTCGGCAGCACGCTCAAATGGTTGATTGACGGAAGGGAAGCCACTCCCGGCAGCACGCACATGCCGTACGTGGGTATCTACGGCAACGACTTCGGGGTTCTGGGCGGGCTCGAAGCGGGAATGTCGTTCGGCAGACACGGCTTCTTCGTTTCCGGCGAATACCTGTACGGGCTCACCAGCATTTCGTCCGATTTGAGCGGGACCGCTTTCAACCGGGCGACCGAGGTGACGGTGGGGTACCGTTTTTTTATCAGCAAGACAAAATAGAGGATATGGAAGGTTGGGCGTTCCCGTCTCAACAAGGTTGGGATAGGGATCGATTTCCTCTTTGCTGGAACGCCTCTGACGTCGGCGGAACTTCTCGTCCGTAAATTAATTTCAGTGCTTCCCGTCAAACCCGCCGTATCATATCAAGTAAAATGTTCTTTATAATCGGTGCCTTTCATAGGAGAAGAATCCATCTTACTATGTTCTGAAATATATTTTCCATCAAGGAACTCGTTTTATGGCCGCTCTTCAGGAAACCATCAATTCTTTTCTCGAATATCTGCTTAAAGAAAAAGGATATTCGACCCACACGGTCGAGGCTTACAAAAGAGATCTTGCCCAGTTTGTCGCGTTTGTGAACCAAAATTATCCCCATGCTGACTTCGAAACCGTCATGAAAAAAGACATGCTCCGCGATTTTACTTATTCCATGGGGGAGCAGCACCTCCGGCCTCGGTCGGTTGCCCGGAAGGTCGCGGCGCTCAAATCGTTTTCAAAATTCTGCGTTAAGCGGCATTTTCTTGTTATCAATCCGGCAAAACTGCTCGCCAATCCCAAGCTCGACAAGCCGCTGCCGGCCTTTCTCACCGAAAAACAGGCGCAGGAATTGGGGAGCATTAATGCGCCAAAAGGAAAAAACGGAAGCGATGCGGAAACGGCAAGGAACCGCGCGATTGTGGAACTTCTCTATGGAAGCGGTATCCGCCTTGCCGAGCTTCATGGCCTCAACGCTGGGAACATAGAATTCAAAAGGGAATGGATACGGGTGCTCGGCAAGGGGAAAAAGGAGCGAACCGTGCCGGTGACCGATCAGGCCATGTCCGCGATACGGGAGTATCTGGATAAAAGATCCCCCCTCGCCTCGGCCGATGCGCCGCTTTTTGCAAACCACAAGGGGGGCCGGCTTTCGCGCCGACAGATCGAGCGCATCGTGGAAGGCGGGCTTGCCGCGGTGAGCCAGCAGAAGAAGAAAAGCCCGCATGTGCTGCGCCATTCGTTTGCCACGCACCTGCTCGACCGCGGCGCGGACATCCGCGCGGTAAAGGAGCTGTTGGGGCATTCATCGCTTTCCACCACGCAGATCTATACGCATATGTCAAAAGAACACCTGCTCAAGACCTACCGGCAGGCGCACCCGAGGGCGGGCTCGGGAAAAGAAAAAAAAGGCTGGCAGAGCCTTCCGCCAACCCATAAACCTTTCAACCTTTGAACCCGTGGCCCTTTAAACCTTAAAACCTTTCAACAGTTCAGCCTTCCAGTCAATCTTCATCCTTGTCATGCTTGCCTCCCGGACCTCCGTGTGGCGGGCCGTCATGCGTACCCCGCTCGCGCAATCCCTTGAGGAAATCCTTGCTCAGCATCTTTTCGAATTGCTCTTTGGTAAGAATCGCCTTCACCTTGATAAGATGGTCGGCCATATGCTCGGCCATCGTCTTGTGCAGCTCTCCCATTTCCTTTGCGTAGCCGTACAGCACGGACTTGTTCGGCGTTGCCTTGAGCAGCTCTTCCTTGCTTTTCTCGCGGAGCGCCTGCATTTTTTCAATGTTCGCCTTGCGCTGCGCGCGCATGTCATCGCGGAGGGCCTTCATTTTCGCCCTCTGGTCGGCGGTAAGGTTGAGCTGGGCGATCCACTTCTGGTGGGATGAATCCCGCTGTGCCGTCGCAGCTGAATCATGGGGCGCTGCAAAAGCCGACCCCGCGAGGAACAAAGCGGGAACCAGAACCGCGGTCACTAATGATTTTGTCTTCATACCAAATCCTCCTGAAAAATGTTATTCCTGATAAAGCACGTTTTCCAACGTCGCGTTATCATCGTCCTGAAGATCGTCGCTGCTGAAATAAGTGCTGATGCTGGCGATCTCATCCGAAATTTCCGCATTGCTTGCCACGGCGGGCGCGGACGCGCGGTATACGGTGAAAGCGGACACCGCGATGATGATTGAGGCGGCCGCCGCCCATGCGGAGCGCATGATGATCTTTCGGTGATCGATTTTCCGCGTGATTGCGCCGAACAGGTGGTCGGGCAGCGGCGGCACTTCCGCCATGGCGCTTGCAAATTGTTCAGCCAGCTGTTTTTCATTCATCTGTTCCATCATTCCTCCCCGAATTTCCTCCGGATCTCCTCCTTCAGCCTGAAAAGCTGGGTGCGGAGAGCGCCGGCGGTTTTTCCCGTGATATCGGCAAGTTCCTCAAACGAAAATCCCAGCATTTCCCTTCCCGTGAGCAGAAACCTGTCCTCCGCGGAAATGCTTTTAAGGATTTTCTGTAAGTCGTGCTGCATATCCGTTTCCACTGCTGACGACACGGCGGCGGTATTTTCATCAAGGTCCTGCATCTCGTCAGCCTTTCCCTTTTTTTGGAGCAGCGTCATGCACACGTTAAAGGTGATTCTGTAAATCCATGTCGAGAACGCCGCGCCGCCCTCAAATTTGGGCAGCGAGTTGTAGGCCCTTATGAACGTGTCCTGTACCGCCTCCTCCGCCAGTTCGCTGTTGCCGTGCAATGTCCTGAAGGCGATCTTCCATGCAAACGGCGCGTAAAAATCATAGACGCTCTTGAATGCGGCCTTATTCCTCCGTTTCGCCCGCTGAATGGTAAGATCGTCCAACTCTTCCATTATTTTCATCCTGTTTGACTTTAAGATTTGACTCGATGTTACGGCGGGAAAGTATTTATTTTAATGGGTGTTTCACGCTGGATTAACATAATTTATGTATCCACGAATGCATGAGATAAATGAAAGGAATAACATGCCCCAGCCTGACAACGCCATTGTCATCGGCGCAGACCACGCCGGTTATAAGCTCAAAGAGCACATCAAGCAGGAGCTCCAGAAAATGGGGATCCCCTGCGAGGACGTCGGGGTGTTCAGCGAGGAGCGCAGCGATTATCCCATCTATTCGGCGCGCGCCGCGGCCAAGGTGTCCAACGGCACCTTCAAGCGGGGCATTGTCATCTGCGGGTCGGGAATCGGCGCGAGCATCGTGGCGAACCGGTTCAAGGGCGTGCGCGCCGCGCTGTGCGTCACGCCGCAGATGGCCGCGATGTCGCGCCTGCACAACGATGCGAACATGCTGGTGCTCGGCCAGCGGACCACGCCGGATGAAACGGCGACGGAAATCCTCAAGAACTGGCTTTCGACGCCGTTCGAGGGCGGCCGTCACGAGCACCGCGTTAAAATGATAGACACGGTTGACGGAACGCAGTAGGCCAAGGAGCGGCAATGAAAAAGAAAAAGGCGTTTGTTCCTAAACGTAAACGCGCGCCGTGGGACGAATATTTCATGAAGATCGCCCAGCAGGTGGCCACGCGCTCCACCTGCGACCGCAAGAACGTGGGCGCCGTGATCGTGCGGGACAAGACCATCCTCTCCACCGGTTATAACGGCAGCGTGCGCGGCATGCCGCACTGCGACGACGTGGGGCACTTCATGGAAAACGGCCACTGCATCGCCACGGTGCACGCCGAGGCCAACGCCATAATCCAGGCGGCCAAGAACGGCGTCGCGGTGGACGGAGCCGACATCTACATCACGGCCTCGCCCTGCTGGCATTGCTTCAAGCTCATCGCCAACAGCGGGATAAAACGGATTTTTTATTTGGAGTTTTACCGTGACAACCATGTTATCGAAGTGGCGGGGCAGGCGGGGATCGAGTTGAGGCAGGTTCTTTTAAATAAATAGTATTAAGATTTGGGCGTAACCCCATGGAGGCGCATGCACCTCCATGGGGTCGGCCCTCCTTCCGGGCTCGGCCTTTGGCCTCGTTGCCTGACCGCCCGATGCCTGACTGCAGGGTCGGCCGGCAATTCGATCCGGCTCACCGCTCCAGTCCGGCCGACCCGACCCCGAGTTTGATGAGGGGGAGGGGAACGCCCATTTTTATTTTTCTTTATTGCGTTTCAAATTCCATTCCACCACCGACTTGTACGTTAAATCCCCGCCAAAAATATCCAGCGCGCTGCCGATGGTCGCGTCAACCCGTCCTTTACCCAATTTTTCCACAAGGTCAAGGTCGGCAAGCGAGCGGATGCCGCCGGCATAGGTGACCGGAATGGGGCTCCGGTCACCGAGGAGAGCGACAAGTTCCTCGTCGATGCCCGAACGCTTGCCTTCCACGTGCGCGGCGTGGATGAGGAATTCATCGCACTGTGCGGCGAGGCTCGCAAGCGTTTCACCCGAAACAGGCACCGGGGAAACGTTTTTCCATTGGTCCGTTGCCACGAAAAACGCATCGCCTTTCCGCACGCAGCTCAGGTCGATCACCAGCCTGTTTTTTCCGGCGCAGGCAACCATTGCATCCACATTTTTCCAGGCAATCTTACCGTTCTGGAAAATATAAGACGTGACGATCACATGCGACGCGCCGTTGTCAAGAAAGGTTCCCGCATTGTCCGGCGTGATTCCTCCGCCCACCTGGAATCCGTTCGGAAACGCGGTCAGCGCTTCGATCGCGGCGTTTTCGTTCCCGGGTCCGAGCATGATGACATGACCGCCAAAAAGCCCGTCGTTTTTGTACATGCGCGCGAAATGGGCGGGGGAGAGGCCGGTTTCGAAGTTGGTGACAAGCGCATGGTCCGCTCCGCCGTGCAGCGTGCTCCCCACGATCTGTTTCACTTTTCCTTTATGTAAATCTATGCACGGGCGGAATCTCATGACGACGACGGCCCCTTTTTCGAAGAATCGGCATGCAAGACGGTTTGGAAGCGATGGGCTGCCTGCTCATAAGGAAAATATAATTTCCCATCGGGATATCCTCATGGTAATAGGGCAAACCCATGAAACAATTGACAAATTTGCGCCGTTTTTGCATAATAAATACATCAAGGCTGGATTTTTGTTTCAAGCATCATCAAATATATTTTATCAAGAGAGGCTGGATATACCTTTCAAAAAGGAGAGGCTATGCGCTTGAGGAATATCATCGGTATGTGCGTTCTGGTCGCCGTGGCGGGATGTTCGAAGCCCGAAATGAAATCACAGGTGACCGACACGTATCCGAACGGCGCCAAGAAAAAGGAAAATTTTTTCCTTGTCGTAGGCGCGAAAAAAGACGTGGTGCGCACCGTCTATTATTTCCCGGACGGCAGCATCCAGTCGGACACACATTATAAAAAAGGGAAACAGGACAGCCTCATGGTGGGCAATTATCAGAATGGAAAGCGGTATATTGAGACGATGTTTTCGGACGGAAAGAGAAACGGCTGGGACAAGTCGTGGTGGGAGGACGGCAAGCTCAAGAGCGAGGCGAATTACTGCCTCGACACGCCGCTGGGAACGGCGACCAATTACTTTCCCGATGGGAAAAAGTCTTCCGAGACCTCCTTTAAGAACGGAAAAAAGGACGGCGCGGAAACGGTGTGGTATCCCAGCGGCAACATGAAACGGGTTACCACCTATGCCGCGGGAAACAAGAACGGCCCGGAAAAGAAATGGTTTGAAAACGGTAAGCTCGAGGTGGAGCAGAACTATGCCAACGATTTCCTCGACGGCCCCTGCATCGAATATTACGATAACGGCAAGAAGGAGGCCGAGTCAAACTATAAAAACGGCCATCTGGACGGCCTCAAGATCATGTGGACCGAGAAGGGCAAGAAACAGGGCGAGGCCACGTACAAGGACGGCAGCCTGGTCGAGGGAAAGTCGTTTTGACAGGCTGCAGGTTTACTTTTGATAATTGAAGGTTGAAGGGCGTTTCTGCTGAGGAGTGGAAATGCCTTTTTTTTCACGCGTGCAATGGCGACTTTGGAAAGCCTTGCCACACGCTGGTTCACCATTCTATATTCATTGCGAATGATCAGGCAGCTGCCAAAGGCAGCGTGGCCGGGCCCGAGCGGCAACGGAATCCCCAGCTCCGTGGGACATGCACATGTTCCGCGGGGCTTTTTGTTTGGAGGTTTTGGTGCAGACCGAACGGTACAAATTCCTTATAGCCCTTTTATCCGTGGGGTCCAACGTCCTGCTGGTGGCGCTGAAGCTCATTGTCGGCTTTGTGATGGGCTCGATTTCGGTGATCTCCGAAGCGCTGCATTCGGGCGTGGACGTTTTTGCCGCGATCGTGGCCACCGTGGGCGTCAGGCGCGCTTCTGAGCCTGCGGACGAGCGGCACGCGTTCGGCCACGGCAAGTTCGAAAGCCTTTCAGGGCTCATCCAGGCAATCTTAATTTTTCTGGCCGCGGGATGGATCCTTTACGAGGCGGTGCATAAGCTGATCAAACCAGGCATTATGGACACCGTCGGGCTGGGCGTCGTCATCATGTTCGTTTCCGCTGCCGTCAACACCGTGGTGGGGCTGCTGCTGCTCCGCGGCGCGCGCACAACCGATTCCGTCGCGCTCAAGGCAGACGCATTGCACTGCCTCACCGACGTCTATACTTCAGCGGGCGTGATGCTGGGGCTTTGCATCGTGTGGGCGGGCAGGAAATGGTTCCCCTCCGTGAACCTCACCTGGGTCGACCCAATGGCCGCCATGGCCGTTTCAGTGCTTATTGTCAAGGCCGCATGGAACCTTACCCTTGAATCGGCGCGCGACCTTCTCGACGCGAGTCTGCCCCGGCAGGAGGAGGATGAAATCAAGTCGATCGTTTTCTCGAAATACCCAAAGGTGATCAGCCTGCACAAGTTCCGCAGCCGCAGGTCCGGCGCCAAGCGTTTCGTGGAATTCCACATTCAGGTGGATCCCGCCATGTCGGTGGAGACCTCGCACGAGCTGGACCACGGCCTTGCCGAAGAGATCAAACGGCGCTTCCCCAGCACGGAAGTGATCATGCACATAGAGCCGCACAGGAAAAAAAGGCGCGGATAGCTTCTGCAGTTGACGAAACGCCCTTTATAAATGCACAATATTGAAAAACGGCAGCCGTATTTAAAAGTTGGTACAAAGGTGGATTTTTTAATGCTTAGTACTATACCAGTATTATTATCCTCGTTTTTTCTTCACGTTGCGCAACCCGTGATGAAGGCCGCGGACGTCACTGTTCCCGCGGCTGCGACATGCCAATGCTGCTGCTGCAAAAACAAGGTCTGCACCTGCGGAATGCACAAAACCAAGGCGCCACTTTCCGCCCAATCAAAAAGCTCCGGTTCAAAAAAAACCTGCTGCGGAAACAGTCCGCCTGCATCCAAACCGGAAAACAGCGCCGTTGCATCGGTCAATCAGTATTCTTTCAAGGAGATCCAGCAGAACGTCCTTGCACCTTTTGCGGCCGTCATTTTATTATCGCCGGGAAGCGGCGGCAACCGGTATATCATTCATTCCTCATCCTCTCCGCCGGGTTTTTCTTTGCAGTTTCCTCTCCGCATTTAATCCCCTGCAATTCATACCTGTGATGCAGAAACAGTCTGCATGTGGCAGAATTATTGCTCATTGTCTATATATTGATCATCGGTTTTACCGATAGTCATGATTTCGATTAACCAAAAGCAATTGCGCTATCGGCAGAAAGAGGGTCGAGAAGAAGCATGTTTCATGTGTACGACTTGACAAAGGAAATTCTATGAACAATCTTAAAGAAATATTGAAACCGGCTGCACTAACTCTTATTTCACTTGCCATGATCGTGCAATTCCAACCCGCCAGAGGCCAGGATAAAGGAAGTCTTGCGGACCTCTCTGCAAATCGCACGATTGTCGAGCACCGGCTGGCCCAATTTATCGACGAGGTGAAGAAGAACAACCCCGGTCTCAAGGCCCTGGCAAGCAAGATTTCTGCAGCACAGGCTTCCGTCAATTATGCAAAGAGCCTTGACCCACCGCAGATCGGGGTGGAATTCTATCAAAGCCCTATCACTACTTTTCCCAATCCGTTTGATGGCCAGCGGGAGATCGATTATTCCGTGCAGCAGATGTTTCCTTTTCCCGGCAAGCTCTCTGCAATGGCAAGGGTGGAGCAAAACCGAAAGGCGATGACGGAGGGCGAACGGACAGGAGCGCTTCAACGGATCGTCGGTGATCTCAAGGCCGCCTTTTATGAGGCATACTTCATCCAAAGGAAAATTGAGATCAATGATGAAAATCGGGAGATCTTGAAGAGCTATGCGGCGATCGCCCAGAAACAGTATGAAGTGGGAACGGGAAAACAGGCGGATATTCTGCGGGCGCAAACCGAGCTTTCCACGCTTGTCAATAATGACATCGTATTCCGGCAGGAATTGCGTTCAATGGAAGCCATGTTGAATGCCTTGAGAAACCAGCCGGTCGAGACCCCGGTTGACCCGATCCCGGAGATCGAGCCGCCGCTGTTCGATTGCCCGCTTGCAGGGTTGGTAAAACTTGCGCTTGAGCATCGGCCCGAGCTTTCTGAAATGGAGGCCGGGGTTTCCATGCAGAAGGCGGAACTCGCGGCGGCGAAAAAGGAATACTATCCTGATTTCATGGTGCGCGGAATGTACAAACAAATGTTGCGCCAGTCGGACGATTGGGATTTTACGGTTGGGATCACCGTTCCCGTTGCTCCCTGGTCGTTTGGTAAAGCATCAGCAGGAGCTAACCGAGCGAGCTTACTTCAAAACCAGTACGAGGAAGAACTGAACAACATGAAGAACATGGTGGCGTCTGAGGTTCAACAGGCACTCATTGCCGTTCGGAGCAGCACAGACCGGATTAAACTTTACAAGATGACGGTGATTCCTCAGGCGACCCAGACCTTGAACTCGACATTGGCCTCATACCGGAGCGGAGGCCAAGATTTTGTTTCGCTCATCGATGCCCACCACATGCTGCTTTCCGCCCGTCAGGACTATCACATGGCCGTGATGAACCTCATGACCGGAATTTCCAAATTGGAAACTGCGGTAGGAATGAGCGTTGAAGACATCGAAAAATCTCCCATGCAGGAGGAACGCAAATGAAGGCCAAAATGAGATTGACAATGATTGTGACAGCGGCTGTTGTCGTATCGGTCGTCATCATCCTCGGTGCAATGATTTTGTATCACAATAAGGGGCCGGCAGCGGCATCGAGTCAGCAGACGCAACACATAGTTTACCACTGCCCCATGCATCCGAACTATCTCTCTGACAAACCCGGCAACTGCCCGATCTGTGGAATGAAGCTTGTTCCAGTTAGTCAGCTGGAACATCAGTCGGAAGCCAATAAAAACGGGCAACGGAAAATCCTTTACTATCGCGACGCGATGAATCCTTCATATACTTCCCCCAATCCTGGAAAGGCCCCGGATGGGATGGACCTAGTCCCTGTTTATGAGGACGGGGCGTCGGGTGAGAAAGGCGCGGTGAAAATAGACCCGGTTACCGTCCAGAACATCGGCGTCACCACCGAGACAGCCGCCCGAAGGACGCTTACAAAAGAAATCCAAGTATCCGCGAATCTCGAAGTCAATGAAACCTCCATTGGCATTGTCAACACAAAGGTGATGGGTTGGGTGGAGAAACTGTATATCGATTTCACAGGGCAACCCATAAAGAAAGGCCAGCCGCTGCTAACGATATACAGTCCCGACCTTGTGAGCGCACAAACCGAATACCTTCAGGCAATCCGGTATGTCAAGGGACTGCCTCCGGGCGCGTCCGAAGAGGCAAAACATGGCGCGGAGGAGCTTGTCGAAAGCAGCAAACGCAGGCTGCTCAACTGGGACATTCCCGATAAAGAGATCAAGGCGCTCGAAGATCGCGGCGCTCCCGAAAAGACCATGACCATCTATTCTCCCATAGACGGAGTTGTCCTTGAAAAGATGGTGGCCGCGGGTCAAAACGTAATGCCCGGGACGACGCTTTACAAAGTGGCCGACCTCTCGACGTTATGGGCGATCGCGAACGTGTTCCAGCAGGACTTACCGCTTATCAAGATAGGTATGGAAGCATCCATCGAAGTGTCTTCGCTGCCGGGGCGCACTTTTACGGGAAGGGTGCAATTTGTGTCTCCGGTCCTTGACCTGGACACAAAAACCGCGGCAGTTCGTATCAGCATCAGAAATTCCGCGGACCGTGCGCTCAAACCGCAGATGTTTGCGGATATTAAGATCAGTTCGCCGATGGCGGTGAACGGGCTGTCCGTTTCGGAACAGGCGGTGATCCATTCGGGAAAGCGCGACCTGGTGATCGTGGCGCTCGGCAACGGGTATTTCAGGCCGCAAGACGTAAAGGTCGGCGCAAACGCGGGCGGTTTCGTTCAGATTCTTTCCGGGATTGCCGAAGGACAAACAATCGTCACTTCGTCGCAGTTCCTCATCGATGCGGAATCGAATCTGAAGGAGGCGGTCGGCGCCATGTCCCCTCCGGAATCCGCACGGGCGCAGTCCGCGGCTTCAGTACCGGAAAAACCGGCCGCGCTGCGGGGCGGCCGTTCGAACATGCAGGGAATGAACATGCCCGGTACGAACTAAAATCGAAGGAATTCATATGCTCGAAAAACTCATAGAATGGTCGGTGAAAAACAGGTTCCTGGTAATCATGCTCACGGTGTTCGTGGTTGCCGCAGGGCTCTGGGCAATCTTCAGCACACCAGTCGATGCGATTCCGGATTTGAGCGACGTGCAGGTCATCGTGTATACGGAATTTCCAGGCCAGTCGCCCCGCATTGTTGAAGACCAGGTCACCTATCCGCTCACGACGTCGCTTTTGTCGGTGCCTGGCGCAAGCGTCGTACGCGGATATTCGTTTTTCGGATACTCACTCGTCTACGTGATCTTCAAAGATGGCACAAACATCTATTGGGCCCGCAGCCGCGTGCTTGAGTACCTCAATTATGCGCAGAAGCGCCTTCCGGGAGGCGTGATTCCGACGCTCGGACCCGACGCGACCGGCGTGGGCTGGGTATATGAATACGCCTTGACATCAGAGAAACGCTCGCTGCAGGAGCTGCGGTCCTACCAGGACTGGTATCTCAAATACGGTCTGTCGAGCATCGAGGGCGTCGCCGAAGTAGCCAGCGTCGGCGGATTTGTCAAGCAGTACCAGGTAACGGTCGATCCCGGCAGGCTCCAGGCATTCGGCATTCCGCTCAAGGACGTCGAAACGGCGATAAAAGGCGCCAACAGCGACGTGGGCGGCGAGGTCATCGAAATGGGGGAGGCGGAGTTCATGATTCGCGGCCTCGGTTACATCAAATCCATTGACGACATAAGAAAGATTCCCGTAAAGACAAGCATGCGGAACGGTGTGGCCATTCGCATCGGCGATATCGCCGATGTCGCTCTTGGACCCGAAATGAGGCGCGGCCTGGCCGAGCTGGACGGGCAGGGTGAAGTCGCGGGCGGCGTGGTGGTGATCCGGTTTGGCGAGAACGCCCAGAAGGTCATCAAGGCGGTCAAGGAGAAACTGGAAACTCTCAAAACAGGGCTTCCGCCAGACGTGAAGATCGTTACCACCTATGACCGCTCGGCGCTTATCGAGCGAGCCATTGCAAACCTCCGGGTGAAGCTTGTTGAGGAAATGCTGATCGTCACCCTCGTCTGCGCGATTTTCTTGTTTCATGTTCAAAGTGCCGCGGTGGCGGTCTTCACTTTGCCAACTGCCATTCTCATGGCGTTTTTCGTGATGCGGATGCAGGGACTCAACGCGAACATCATGTCGCTCGGCGGCATCGCGATCGCCATCGGCGCAATGGTGGACGCCGCGATCATCATGATCGAAAACGCGCATAAACGGATTGAAGCGGAAAACGCTAAGCCGCCTGAACTTCGCAGCCCACACTGGCAAGTGATACTGGAGTCATCGAAAGAGGTCGGACCGCCATTGTTCTATTCCTTATTGGTCATCACCGTGTCTTTCCTTCCCATATTCGCACTGGAAGCCCAGGAAGGAAGATTGTTCAAGCCGCTGGCCTTTACAAAGACATATTCCATGGCCGCAGCGGCGATTCTTGCCGTTACAATCGTTCCGGTGTTGATGGGATTCTTCGTGCGAGGTAAAATAAGGCCCGAACACGCCAACCCGCTTAACAGGTTTCTTATTTCGATTTACCGTCCGGTGGTGCAATTCGTTATGCGATATCCGAAGATAATAATATTCTCGTCTATTGTTATTGTATTGGTGACCATAGTGCCCTTTACCAAACTCGGCAGTGAGTTCATGCCGCCTCTATACGAAGGCGACCTGCTCTACATGCCGACGACATTGCCGGGCGTATCGATTCGGAAGGCCAAGGAGCTGCTTCAGCAAACCGACAAGATCATCCGCACGTTTCCCGAGGTGGATCGAGTGTTCGGCAAAGACGGTCGGGCCGAGACCGCCACCGATCCGGCAGGGCTTGATATGTTCGAGACGACCATTCAGTTAAAGCCGGAGAAGCGGTGGCCAAAGGGAATGACCCCCGAAAAACTCATTCAACAACTTGACGAAGCGATAAAAATCCCGGGACTCACCAACGCCTGGACCATGCCCATCAAGGCCCGGACCGACATGCTCTCCACCGGCATCAAGACGCCCGTGGGAATCAAAATTTCCGGCGCGAACCTTGACACTTTGCAAATCATTGGAAGGCAGGTCGAAGCTGCCGTGCGGACCGTGAAGTACACCACGTCAGCGTTCGCGGAGCGGGCCGTGGGAGGCAATTACCTTGATGTAAAGATCGACCGGGACAAGGCGGGAAGATACGGGCTCAATGTCGACGATGTGCAATCGGTGATAGAGACCGCGCTCGGAGGCATGAGCATCACCACCACGGTGGAAGGGCTCGAACGGTACACGGTGAATCTTCGGTACGCCAGGGAGCTGCGCGACAATGTTGATGCGCTGCGCCGCGTTCTGGTTTCTTCCCCGAGCGGTCTGCAGATTCCCCTCGGCGAGGTCGCGAGCTTTGAGATCAACAAGGGGCCCATGGTCATCAGGAGCGAAGGCAGCAGGCCCAATGCCTGGGTTTTCGTCGACATGCGCGGCACGGACATGGGGACTTACCTTCGCCTGGCGCAGAAGACCGTCGCTTCACAAGTGCGTGTGCCGACGGGGTACAACGTGGTGTGGAGCGGGGAATATGAGTTGATGCAGCGCAGCCAGAAGAGGCTCATGATTGTGGTGCCGCTCACCTTGTTCATCATATTCATCATCATCTTTCTCAATACAAAATCGATAATCAAGACATCAATCATTCTTCTCGCTGTTCCGTTCTCTCTCGTAGGCACCGTTTGGTTCCTGTTCGCCCTCGGCTATAATATGAGCCTTGCGGTGTGGGTGGGAATCATTGCATTAGCAGGGCTCAGCGCTGAAACCGGGGTCGTTATGCTCTTGTATCTGGATCAGGCATTTGAAGCCGCAAAAAGTAAGCGCGTGCTTAGAACACTGCGGGATCTGAAGGAAGTTATTGATCACGGAGCAGTAAAACGTGTTCGTCCGAAGATCATGACCGCGTCGGTGATCATCGCGGGTCTTCTCCCTATTTTGTGGAGCGCCGGAACCGGATCGGACGTAATGAAACGGATCGCCGCGCCCATGGTGGGCGGAGTGGTGACATCGGTGCTGATGGAGCTGATGGTTTTTCCCGCGATCTATTTTTTATGGAAAAGGCGGTCGGTTGTCAATGATGAAATCCGGACGGATAAAAGATTGCCGTAAAGTTTTCACTAACAATCAACAGGAGGAAGTATGACATTTTCCAAGGTTCTGGTCACGGCTGCGGCTGCCCTGGCCGCGGCGTCGATGCTTTTGAACTCGGTGGCGGCACAAAACGCCGGCGTAAAGTCAGACAGCGCAAAAACTGCGGCCGCCGTAAAGGAATTAAGGCCGCAGACGACCTGCCCGGTCATGGGGGGTCCCATAAACAAAAACCTCTATGTGGACTATAAAGGCAAGAGAATTTATGTGTGCTGCGAAGGCTGCCTCGCGGAAGTAAAGAAAAACCCTGAGAAATATATCAAGAAACTTGCTGACATGGGACAGGGGGTGGAGACAATCGTAAAGGGCGACAAGAAAGGCGCGCCGGCCGCAAAAGACACGTCGGCGGCCCGCTCAAAAGTCAAGAAGCCGGGGGCGAAGTCCGATACGTCAATGGATGGGATGAAAATGTAGGGAATAGATTTGCCACGGCGAGGTAAAAAATGCCCCCTTTCGGCAAAGACCCTGTTTGCGGCATGTCCGAAACGCCCGCATGGACGCGCTCGTTCGTTTACAAAGGCGTAACCTACCGATTCTGCAGCAAGGGCTGCCTCGTCAAGTTCAAGGCCGATCCGGAAAAGTACCTCAATCCAGCCGATCTGGCCACCGCAGCCGCGCCGGAAGGCGCCTATTATGTCTGCCCCATGGACCCCGAGGTGCGCTTGTCCAAAGCCGGTGCCTGTCCCAAATGCGGCATGGCGCTGGAGCCGGAGATCGTATCCCTTGACGAGAAAGAAAATCCCGAACTTGCAGAAATGACAAGGCGGTTCTGGACGAGCCTTGCACTCACTGCGCCCCTTGTTGCCGTGGCAATGCTGCACATGACGCCGAGAATCGTGCCGCACGGTGGTGCCGGTGCGGTGCAATGGCTGGAACTTGCTTTGGCGCTTCCCGTGGTGGTATGGGCGGGTTGGCCGCTTTTCGTGCGGGCGGTAAACTCGTTTGTCAATAAAAGCCCCAATATGTTTACCCTGATCGGGCTCGGGGTGTTCACCGCGTTTGTTTACAGCTTTGTCGCTACGCTCGCCCCCGGGGTTTTTCCTCCATCGTTTCGTGGCGCTCACGGCATAGTGGCAGTTTATTACGAGGCAGCGGCGGCGATCATCACATTGGTATTGCTCGGCCAGGTGCTTGAAATCCGCGCCCGGCAGCGCACGAGTGACGCCATTCGCGCCCTGCTTGAGCGTGCGCCGAAAACCGCGTGCAGGATAGGCCCAGACGGCTCCGAGCGTGACGTTGCGATTGTGGCCATCGCAGAAGGTGACCGGTTGCGCATTCGGCCCGGAGAAAAAGTCCCGGCCGACGGCATTGTTCTGGTCGGAAGCAGCGCGATCGACGAATCGTTGGTGACCGGCGAGCCGATGCCGGTTGAAAAAAACAAGGGCGATAAAGTGATCGGTTCAACCATAAACACCACCGGCTCCCTTGTCATAAAGGCAACGGCGGTGGGCGGCCACACGCTGCTTTCGCGAATCGTCGGCCTGGTTGCTTCCGCGCAACGAAGCCGGCCGCCCATCCAGAAGCTTGCGGACCGGGCGGCATTCTTTTTCGTTCCCGTGGTGGTGGCCGTTGCCGCGGTCACGTTCGCCGCGTGGGCGGTTTGGGGACCGGCGCCTTCACTGGCATACGCATTGGTCAATGCAGTGGCGGTGCTGATCATCGCCTGCCCCTGCGCCCTGGGCCTTGCAACGCCCATGTCGATCATGGTGGCCACGGGCCGAGCCGCAAAGGCGGGCATACTGTTCCGCGATGCCTCGGCACTGGAGGTGCTGGGCAAGGTCGACACCCTTGTGATTGACAAAACAGGAACCCTTACGCTGGGAAAGCCTGCAGTGACGGCCGTTGTCGCTGCGCCCGGCTTTTCCGAAAGGGAAGTGCTTTCAATGGCAGCAACACTCGAGCGCGGAAGCGAGCATCCGTTGGCCGCGGCAGTCGTTCGCGCAGCACAGGCGCGCGGTATTTCTTTTATTGAGCCACAGGCCTTTATGGCAAAACCTGGAAGGGGAGTGACCGGAACGGTGGCGGGCCGGCGTGTGGCTGTGGGCAGCCGCGCTTTTCTGGAGGGGATGTCAATATTTTCGGCCGATGCTCCATCTGCCTTTCCGTCCGAAGAAGCCCGCGGCGGGATATATGTTGCGATAAACAATAGGGCGGCCGGCGTTATCCGGATAAAGGACCCGATCAAGGAAACCACGCCGCAGGCGATGGGCGACCTGCGCCGGCAGGGACTTCGCGTGGTGATGCTCACCGGCGATAATGCATCAAATGCCTGGACGGTTGCCTCAAAGCTCGGGATCAACGAAGTGATCGCCGGGGTGCTGCCCGACAGGAAAGCGGAGGTAATCAAGCGGCTTCAGAACCAGGGCCGCGTCGTGGCCATGGCTGGCGACGGCATTAACGATGCGCCGGCGCTCGCCCAGGCCCAGGTGGGCATTGCCATGGGCACCGGCACCGACGTGGCCATGGAAAGCGCCGGTATCACTCTTGTCAAGGGCGATCTCGCCGGCATTGCGCGCGCCATGAAGCTTTCGCACGCGACCATGCGCAACATCAAACAGAATCTTCTGTTCGCATTTGTCTATAATTCCATCGGCGTCCCTGTCGCGGCAGGGGTGTTGTACCCGTTGTTCGGGGTGCTTCTGAGCCCGATCATAGCCGCGGCTGCCATGAGTTTTTCATCGGTGTCGGTGATCACGAACGCGCTAAGGCTGCGAAAGGTGAAATTGTGAGGGAGAAAGAAGTCTGAAGGTCTAAAAGTCCGCAAAGTCAAGTAATCCCATTAGGTCGTCCGGCAGGCTTTCTTGACTTTCAGACTTTATAGACGCTCCTCATCCAACAGGCGTTTTTCGCCTTTCAGCTCCATGATGTCCTGAACGTCCAGCGTGCATTCCATGCACCCGATGTAATGCCCGTCGTTATCGTGTAAGGCGTAGAATTCGATGAGCACCTTGCGGCGCGCGCTTTGCGTGCGGTCGGGGCGCATGTCGATCCAGAACCGGGCTTTCTTCCGTTTCCCCGACTTCATTTCCTGCACGATCGCCTCCACGAGGGAAAGGCTCTCCTGGGGATGGCATTCCCGGAAGTCCATGCCGTAACAGGCCTCGGGCCGGTTGAAGAGACGGTTTGAATGCTTGTTCCAGGCTATTACCTTGTCAAGAGCGTCTATCACGGTGATTTCGACCGGCACGGTCTCGAACATCGCGTTCACGAGCTTTTCGTCCATTCCGTCAACTTTCATGCAGCCTCCGCGCAGGTGGAGAAAAAGAATGGGGAAACGCGTTTCCCCGCCATCCATTGACCTTGAGATTTTATGGAGCTTACGACCGTATGGACTTGTTTCAGAATGTTCCGTCCAAAACATCGGCCCCCTTGAACGGCGCGAACGAGAACGTGTAACTGAGCTGCAGCTGAGGCGACCACCAGGTTTCCGAGTCCGTGCGCGGGAACAGCAGCCCGGCAAGGTCGAGCGAAGCGCACAGCACGCTGTGTTTGCCGACGAGCATGGCGAATCTGCCGCAGGGGATCATGGCGTAAGAATTGTTGAGCGTGTAGTGGTCCGACGAATAGGCGTCGATGGTTTCAACGGAGCTGCGGTACTTCTGCATTCCCATGATCCCGACGCCGCCCTTGAGCTGGTCGTTTCCGAAAACGCCGAACGCGCTGTATTCGAAAAACGCATTCTGCGCCCACGACATGTCCTGGTTGGCGGGCGTCGGCCACGAAATTTTTCCTTTGAACCCGGCGTTGGGCTTGCCGCCGCGGATCGTGACCACCCAGTTGACGCAGTACTGTTCGCTGAAATGCACCGGGCTGTAGTCGGTGATTTCCTTCTGCAGGACCGGGTCCCAGAATTGCGAATAGGGAACCATCATGGTGAAGGCCTTCATCTGCATCAGGGCGAGGCCCACGCCCACGCCGAAATATTTGAATCCCCATTCATGCTCGATGCTCAGGCACAGGTCGGGATATTTAAGGTCGGTGCTGTTATCGACCGAATCGTTTCCCGACAGCGGCATTCCTATTTTGATGCGAACTTGGGAGCCCGGCGTGGTGGGATGCACGTACCACAGGCTGGCACCCCACTGGCTCTGGTCCGAATTTATCTTTCCCGCGATGGCCCGGGCATCAATGCCGATGACAGAACCGGCAGCGATTCCGTTGTTGCACGGCTGTTCCGCGGTTTTCTGGCATTCTGAAGCGCGTTCCTGGGCCGCTTGCGCCGTATCAAGTATCGCCGGCGTCTCGCCCGCGGGCGGCTTGGCGATGGCGAGCGGACCCTCGGGCGCCCTTGTCCCGTGAAAGAGCAGCTCCAGGACGTCGTCCGCGATCCGCGGGGGAACCTCGGTGTAAAAATCCTCAATCGCTCCCTTGAACTGGTAATCGCGCAGGAGGATGCGTTTCTTTTCCTTTACATTGTAGAGCGTGACGCTGTAGGTGAAGAGCGTGCCCACCTTGCCGATGGAGGACGACAGAACGAACGTGCCCTGGCATTTTTCGCCGGCGGAGCACACGCATTCGAGACTGGCGCATTCGCCACCCGCGTCGAGCTTCGCGTCCTTGAGCGCGGCGGCCGTCTTGTTTTTATCCGCGACTACGAGCCGTTCGTTCCGCGACAGCTTCCGCGTGAGATCGGCGCTGATCAGCATGGCTTCGTTTTCGGATACGCCGATCGCTTTTACCGGAAGCACGCAGAGGCTCGGCTGGACGGAAACCGTGTCGGCGGCAACCGGCCCTGCCAACCGGAAACATGCCGCGCAGATGATGGACGCATAGGAAAAACGGCCGGCAATGCCTTTCATGGTCTCCTCCTATAGGTGAAGTGTCAATTTGAAAATATATTTTGTAAACCCGGCGTGCCGAGTATCTGATGAAAAGCGCCGCGTTCCATTATAATAGACACCGCGCCGAGGTTCCATCGCTCAAGAAAGTGGCGGATAAAAATTCCTCAACGCGGCTTGGTATTTTGTATTTTTTTCCAGAGCGGCCGCTCACGCAGGGATTCAGGCGGTCGGAAAATACGCAAAAGGAGTGACACCGTGTCGTATCCAACGTTACGCGAACAGGTGCAGGGCTATTCCACGCCGTTTCTTCTCGAACAATACGTGCACATGCGCGACCAGTACACCGCGGAGGCGATCAAGCTCATGGAAGAGGAGCTAGCCCGGCGGCACATCGACGCCGATCAGATAGAGGAATACCGGAAAAAAAGCCTTATCGGCGAGGACGCGGGCAGCGGCAACGTCAAGGTGACGCACCTGCGGCGCGACGATTTTGTCAAGCTCGACGGCACCTTTTCGCGCAACGACGGTTTTCTCGTGCGCGCCATGTTCGGCGAGGAGGAGGTGCCGTTTTTCGCCGACACCTCCATGCAATATTCGGCGGTTCCGGGACGCGAAAACGAGCCCCAGCCCGTGACCGTGTACGTGCACAAGGACGCGGTGGAAAAAGCAAAGGCGCTTATCGCCGCCCACTTCGACTTTGCCGACGGCGTGTACCGCGTGAAATACTCCGGCGTCAAGGAGCGGCTCGCGTCGTTCAGCTTCTACGAGATCCAGCAGACCGAGATCGACACCGCCGAGATTACGGACGCGCATTTTTCGCAGGAAGAGAAGGAAGTGCTCGTCCATTACGGAAAAAAGCTGCTTGCGGAAATCGACGACATCGAGGGCCGCGACGGCCGCATCGTGTTCAATTTTGACAACGTGGAAGGCCTCGTGGACCGTTTGTCTGGGAAAGATCCCGGCCTCACCAAGGCCGACCTGCTCACGGCGCTGGAGATCCTTCAGATCTACGTCGGCGATCCGGCGTTCGGGAAAACGGCGGAAGGAATCGCCGAGGCGCTGTTGGGGTTTTTCCTGCAATAAAGGTGTTGAAGAAAACGCCAGCCGCTTGAGCGGATGTTCATCTGTTCCAAAAATCAAGTTTGTTCATTTGAATGATCGCAGCCGCATCATCCGCCCATATTTGGTAGCCGTCGGCGTTGTAATGGTGGTCGTCGCAGAAACACGATTTTGAAATCGGGCGGATCGGCGTGAGCTTCAAATACGGATCCATCGTTTCAATCGTGTTTATTTTTTTTATGAGAATATTGTCATACCGGTGATAACTCGTATAGCTGTTCCTGTCGCCGTTCTCCTCATACCTGCCGAAAATGAAGGGAAGCGTCGGGTTGCCGGAGACCATTCTTACTTTGTCAATTAACCGTTTGAGGTTCGCGTCGATTTCCCGAACCTTTCTTTTACTTTCGCCTTCGTCAAATCCGAACATCATCAAAACGCCGCCGATGGTGGATTTCTGTTTGAGGGTATTGATTTTATCAATAAGGAACCTGTCGTTACCGTTGGCAGTAAAATCCTCGATGGTGATGCCGTTGATGGTGTGTTTTACCCCGCAAAAGTGATGGTCCGGATAGAGCAGCGCCATCCGCTTCAAGAACGGCATGACCGGCGATCCAGAATTGTTCGACATGTCCTTGTCCGTTCCGTGGTAAAACCCTTTAGAGGTGTTATAGAGCCATACATTCGGCATCGGCATGCTGTCCATTTGGGCGCAATAACCGCTCATGTTGCTGTGGCCGATGAAAAAATAGGTGATCATGGTGCTTCTCGAATAGTGCTCGATTTTAACGGCGGCATTGTGATATACCGAACCTGAAGATTGATTCGCCATCGTTGAGCCTTTGGCGTTTTGCGTGCCTTTTATATTCGAAGCCAGCAAGCAAGGGCCAGGTAAGTATGGCAATACCACTATTTTTTTTTCTAGTACCTTCTTCGCTACCGGCATCGCTCGTTCAAGAAGGCCGCCGCGCTCCGCATCTTCGCATATCACCGACGAAATAAAGGGCGCCGGCGTGTTAAGACGGAAATAAACCACCGCAATGCCCTCCGGATGCTCGCCGGCGGATTTGATGAAACACAATCCGAGCAACAAGTAACAAAGGAGAATAATTACCAACGCCATTGCAAATAAAGCCTTTGCATTTTTTGAAAGGGATGTTTTTTCTGGTTTTTCCGGAGGAACGGGAGCAATTGCCGCAAGGTTTTTCCTGGTTTGGCGGCATTCGGGGAGCACAAACAAAACAATTACGATCCCGGAACTGAGGACCAACAGCCAGAAAATGACAAGAAAAGAAACGTTCTGTACAAGCCAGAGCTGCGGCAACAGGATAATGGCGGCAAACCCGATCATGACCGCAAGAACATCAAAAAACGAAGATGCCCGGTATTTCTTCTTCGACAGGAACGCGGTGAGCCTGCGGGGAAACAAGTGGCTGCAGGGTGAACTCCGCACCGGGCACCGCGCGCAACTGGAAGCCAGGATAAGGGCGAAACTCGCCAAGGCAGCAACCAGATACAATACGGCTATCGCGGGTGATCGCGGATGAATCGCGCCCCATGCCAGGGCAATTGCGGTTGAAATGAGAAATAGGCTGAGGATACTGTAGTATCTGTTCCGCATTGTTTCCTTTTTTAGGACGACTAAACAAATCGCAATAGTATTATACTATCCCGTCAAGGGAAAATCTCCTTTTACCATGGCGGTTTGTGGGAAAAACGTGTGGTGTAGAGCGGATACTGCGGCGACCCGGAATTCGGAAAAACTGCCGGGGGAACCGCGAGAGCGCTCCTCGGGGATTTTCCTGCGACAAATCTATTTTTTACGGGATGCTATCAGCGGTGAGCACAGAATCATCTTCCGTTCCAAAAATCGAACTTGTTGATCTGTATGAGCGCAACGGCGTCATCCACCCACAGGTGGTAGCCATAGTCGTTGTAATGGTGGTCGTCGCAGAAACACCCTTTGGGAACTGGCCGTATCGGCGCCAGCTTTAAGAAGCGATCAATTTTTTCAAGAGCTTCGATTTGACGTGTAAGAACATCGTCGTAACGGTGAAACTTCCCCGGCAGAACCTTCCGCCCGTTTTCCTCATATCTGCCGAAGATGACGGGAAGCGTCTCGTTGCCGGCCGCAGCGCGCAATTTGTCGATTAAGTGTTTGACATTGGCGTCAAAGTCATCCACTTTCTTAATGTCTGTTCCTTCAATGAATCCGAACATCATCAAAACGCCGCCGATGGTCGACTTTTCTTTCAGAACTTTTATTTTGTCAATTATGAACCTGTCGCCATTATTGACGAGCAAATCTTCAGCTGTCAGGCCGTTGAGCGCGTATTTTACGCCGCAAAAGTGATACTCCGGGTACAGGAGCGCCATCCTTTTTAAGAAACGCATCACTGGTGATCCGGAATTGTTTGATAAATCAAGGTCTGTCCCATGGTAAAATCCTCTCACGGTACTATAAAGCCAGACATTCGACATCGGCTCGATGTCCATTTGAGCGCAGTACCCCCCATATTGCTGTGGCCGATAAAAAAGTACGTTATCATGGTGTCGAGGGATTTTTGGCATCGGGGAGAATTTGGATCGTAAGGGGTTGTTGTTAACGGTTGATTTACGGCAGCTGACCCAAAGTTATTTTGCAAGTCTTTTAAGGTCGGTGACAGGAAATAGAGCCCGGGCACGTAATGCAAAAGGATAATTTTTCTGTTGATAATCGGCTTTGCGACCACCGTCATTTCTGCGGAAAGGCTGGTGTTTTCCGGTTCCCTTATAAAAGCATAGGAAACAAATGGTATACGCATTCCCCAACGGAGGTATATGATGGTAACCCCCTTGGAGCGCGTACCGATGGGCTGAGTGATAAACACTCCAAGGGAAAGATAACCGAAGATAATAATTCCTAAAAGCAGCAGGAGAAGTACACCACTTCCGGGCGATGGTCTTTTCATTGACTTCATTTTTCCTCCGGCCGGCGCTCCGAACGCGAAAGCTCTCTTAATAAATATAAACATCGCAATCCGTATTAGACCATTTTAGACCATTATAGTAAAAGATTGGTTACCCAGATTGCTGAAAAACTTTCTTTCTCTTGACGGTTTACAAAAAAATTGTTTATTATATTGATAATATCGATGAGGCCAGAATTATTGGCGCGATCTTCCGATAACTTTGAAAATCATTAAAAACTTAAGAGGCTACCTATGAAAAACCTCCCTTGTCCATCCGTAGCGGTCATACCTATTGTCGCCGTACTACTCTGCTTATGTGTCCCCGCTACCGCCGCAACCTACTACTGCTCCAACGCCGGCAGCGACCAAAACACCGGCACGAGCGACACCGCAGCGTGGGCTACATTGGCCTATGCGAAAACAAAATTGCGCGGCAGCGACCAGCTGCTGCTGCGGCGCGGGGATGTTTTCAGGGACTCGCTTGACCTTTCCGGCATTTCCAACCCGGCCATCGGCGCGTACGGGCAAGCGGGCCTGGCCCGGCCCGTGATCGCCGGCAGCGCGGCGATTTCCGGCTGGAGCGTTTACAAAGGGTCAATCTGGGTCGCCGCGTGCCCGCAAAAAATACAGAAACTGTTTGTCAACAACGTCATGATGACGCTCGCGCGCTACCCCGACACCGGGTGGCTGCGCGTCGACACCATGACCGAGAACGCAGACGGCACCAACACGGTGATCACGCTCGCCGCGCTCAGCCAGCATCCGGGCAACGCCGCGGGCTACTGGACAAACGCGCAGGTGCGGTGGCGGCGCTGGAGCTGGTGGTTCGAGACGCGGCGCGTCACGGCCTACGACGGCGCGGGCAGGCTCTCGCTCGCGGGCGCGAGCGTCATCCACATCGATCCGGCCGACGGCACCAGGGGCTGGGGCTTTTACCTCGACAACAAGTTCGAGGAGCTTGACGCGCCCGGAGAATGGTACTACGACGCCGTCGCTGGGAAGGTGTACCTGTATCCGCCGGGCGGCGCTGACCCGAACGCCATGCTCGTGGAAGGGGCATGCTTTACATATGGCTTGCGGCTCGGCGGCGGCACGGCCGACAACGTCTGCTTCCGGCACCAGCTTGAAAACGGCATCGTGCTTTCGCGGCAGAGCGTGGTTTCCAACTGCCGTTTCGAGTGGATCGGCGGCGACAGCGGCGGAAGCGCTTTGAGCGCGTCCTGGGACATTGCCGATTCGCATATGTTCGGCAACGTGTTCGAAAACAACCTGAACATCGGCATATCGTGGTACGAGAACTCCGGCCGCAAGGGTCAGTCGGTGATCGAGTACGACACGCTGCTCAATACCGGATCGTTCCCCGGCTACGGCGGCACCGGCACGTGGCACGCCGTGGGCATCCTGGTCCACCTGACATCGGGCGCCCAGGTGCGCTACAACTACATTGACAAAACAGGATACGCCGGCGTCCTTTTGGGCAGCGACAGCAATTTCGTGTACGGCAACATCATCAAGCACGCGATGTGGACGCTCAACGACGGCGGCGCGATCTATACCGACTGCAGCAGGAGCCATATCTACAACAACATCATCTACGACACCAAGGGCGACCTCACGTCGAGCGGCCCGTGGTACCCGCTGGGGCACGGGATTTGGCTGGAGTTCCTGGGCGATTACCACAACAGCGTGGTGGAGAACAACACGGTGGTGCGCAGCGGCTGCAACGGCATTTATCTGCCGAACAATTTTTATGACACGGTGCGCGGCAACGTCCTGTTCGACAATGCCGTGGCCCAGCTCGATCTCGACGGCCAATTGACAAACAGCAGCACGGGCCGCACGCAGAACCTTCCGCAAGGAAACGTTCTTTCCGGCAACGTGTGCTACGCTACGACGCGTCTTGAAAAGGCGCTGGAGTTCAGGCCCGAATACAATTACGGCACGCTCACGGGAAATTATTTCTGCAACCCGTTCACGGATTCGGTGGTGTCGGGCTACGGCACCGGCAACCAGTATTACACCCTGTTCGATTACGCGCTCGGCAAGTGGAGGTCGTTGTATACATGGGCGGACGCGACGGCGAAAACCGATCCGGTAAAACGGCCCGCGGGCATGAGCGAGGCGAATTCCTACGGCATGGGCACCATTTTCATCAACGAGTCGCCGGCGACGCAATCTTTCACTCCCGGCCCGGGAACATGGGTCGACCTTGACAATACGCCCGTGACCGGCGCCTTCGCCCTGCCCGCCTTCACCTCGAAAATCCTGATCTGCACCGATTCGAGTGTGGGAGTTATTTCGGCCGGAATTAAGAATCCGAATCAATATTTCAGGCAGCTTGGCAATGTAATGACGTATGAGCTTTTGTCAAATAGCAGTGTGATGATAGTAGTTTACGATTCGAGAGGCCGAAGGCTGTCTGGATCAACGAGCTTGAATCAGTTGAAAGGATGGCATAAAGTTGATTTGACAAGTGCGATTGAGGGAAAGAGGAGACTGACGCAGGGAATTTATACCTATGTGTTTAGCGTCAAGGGGCAAGGAAATGAATGGACAAGAAGCGGAAAATTGTGTGTGATGCATTAAATCCTGGCGAACCGTCGGCAACGAAGATCGAAGCAGGAACAATTCAAAAATTGTCATAATGTTGGTTTGCGTTAGCTGAAAAATAGGGATGGGTCGGATCTTATCTGCCCGGCGTTAAGCAGGACTGGAGGCCGCGCCGGAGCGCGGTGCCGCCCGGACGCCGCCGCGCAGCGGCCTAGCGCCGTGGCAGCCCGAGGGCGAGCCCGAGACCGGAAGGAGGGCCGACCCTGCCCTTCGTCTTGACGAAGGGCAGGGGAACGCCCAATTCCCTACAATTTCAAAGCAAATCTTATTATTACCTCCTCTTGACATTTCTCCCCCGCGAAATTTATCATAATACCATAGTGTGCTTTGTTTTCATCACCGCATTTCCCGAAAGGACGATGCCTGTATGTCAAGTGTCAAGAAACACCGCAAGGCCAAGATCAACCGGCACAAGCGGAAGAAGAAGAGAAGGCTGAGCCGCCACAAGAAAAGGACCTGGCAGGCCTAGCCTCCGCTAGTAAGAAAAGGGTGAGAACGGTTCTCACCCTTTTCTATTTTATACTCTGAAGAAGATATGGAGATTGCTTTGTCGCGCCGCTCCTCACAATGACATTCTTTGGGAGCTGGAGGAAGATTGGTCATTGATATCTTCATTCTGGAATTTGCAATCCGAAATTTGTAATCCGAAATCAGGAAATTTATAATATGCAGACGCTCCAGGGAATCGTCAAGGACATCACCTTCCGCAACGAGGAGAACGGCTTCACCGTTCTCAAGCTCGAGGCGCCGGGCACGGCCGTGCCCGCGTTGTGCGTGGGCACCATGCCCGCGGTGGAGGCGGGGGAGACGCTTTCGGCGGCCGGAGAGTGGGAGCTCCACGCGAAATTCGGCAGGCAGTTTGTTGTCAAAACGTTTGAGACCGTGCGGCCCCTCACGCGCGAGGGCATCGCCGCGCTCCTGGGAAGCGGCCTCATCGAGAACATCGGCGCGGTGCGCGCGAAAAAAATCATCGACGTGTTCGGGCTGGAAACGCTTGACATACTCGACAAAACGCCCGAGCGCCTCCTCGAGGTGCGCGGCATCGGGAAGAAGACGCTGGAGAAAATCATCGGCGCGTGGCGCCGGAGAAGCCACATCCGCGCCCTCATGCTGTTTCTGCAAGAGTGCGCGATCACGGTGAACATGGCGACCAAGATCTACAACGCCTACGGCGACGCGGCAAAGGAGAAAATATCGCAGAACCCCTACTGCCTCATCGACGACGTGTGGGGCGTGGGCTTCAAGAAGGCCGACGCCATCGCGCAGAAGCTCGGGTTCGCCCATGACACGTTCAAGCGCATCCGCGCGGGCCTTTCTTATGTCGCATCCGAGGCGGCCGCCGACGGCCACACCTACCTGCCGAAAACGTCGCTGCTGTCGCACGCGGCCGAGATCCTCGAGGTTCCCGAGGACAAGGTACTGTTTTCGCTTGACCATATTGTCAAGGAGGGGACGCTTGTCGACGACGAGGACAGGATCTACCTTCCGCACCTGTACGGCGCCGAATGCGCCGTGGCGCAGGCGCTCGCGCAGCGCGCAGGCCAACTGAACCACGCCGTCAGGAAATACGACGCGAGGTATATTGCGGCATGGCTCGAGAGGTATTCCAAAAAAACAGCCTGGGCCCCGGACCCGAAGCAGGCCGCGGCGGTTCACGCCGCGCTTTCCAGCGGCGTGAGCGTGCTCACCGGCGGGCCGGGCACGGGAAAAACCACGACGCTCCAGGTGATCGTCTCGTTCCTGCGCGAGCATTCCATTGTCGCGGCGCTTGCCGCGCCCACGGGCAGGGCCGCCCAGCGCATGGGCAGCATCGCGGGACTGGCCGCGAGCACGCTCCACCGCCTGCTGGAATTCAGGCCCGGCGCCGGCGGGTACCGATTCGCACGGGACGCCGGCAACCCCGTTGACGCGGACATGATCATCGTGGACGAGGTCTCGATGATGGACATCCTGCTCACGCGGAGCTTTCTCGCGGCCGTCAAGAAGGACACGGCCCTGCTGTTCGTGGGCGACGGCAACCAGCTCCCGTCCATCGGACCCGGCGCCGTGCTTTCCGACATGATCGCGTCGGGAAAAATCCCGCACGTCGGGCTCACCACGGTGTTCAGGCAGGCGGCGCAGAGCGCCATCGTGCGCGCCGCGCACGACATCATCGCGGGGAGAGCGCCGGAATTCCCCAATGACAAGGACGGGAACCTGTTCTTCATCCCGCAGGACGACCCCGACCGCTGCTGCGGAGAGATCGTCAGCCTGGTGTCCAGGCGCCTTCCCGCGGCCTACGGGCTTGACGCGCGGGCAGACATCCAGGTGCTGTCGCCCATCCACAAGGGCGTCCTGGGCACGCAGAACCTCAACGCGCTGCTCGCGCAGGCGCTCAACCCGGACCCCCGCGCGGTCAGGCGCGGCGACACGGCGTTCGGCGTCGGCGATAAGGTGATGCAGGTGCGCAACGACTACGACCGCGGGGTATTCAACGGCGACATCGGCATCGTGAGCGAGATCGTTGACGACACCGACCTCGTGGTTGATTTCGGGGAACAGAAAACCGTGTACGAACCGAAACACCTCGACGACCTGGTGCGGGCGTACTGCATAAGCATCCACAAAAGCCAGGGCTGCGAGTTCCCGGCCGTGGTCATTCCCGTGGTGACCCAGCATTTCATCATGCTGCAGCGCAACCTTCTGTACACCGCGATCACGCGCGCGCGCCGCCTGTGCGTGCTGGTGGGATCGCAGCGCGCCGTTTCAATCGCGGTGAGGAACAACGAGACCGTGGAACGGTATTCGAGATTGCGGGAGCGGATAGTTGATGCGGTAAAGGTTGACACGCAAACGTGTTGACAGGTAGACACATTGCAAAACAGATGGGCTTATGATTTTTTCCAGCACGCTTAACATGTATACCCGTCTACGGTCAACCCGCCAACTTATATCTTGCCATTGTTGACAAAAATTCAATTCCGCTGTATATTTTCATTTGATGCAAGTCATGTAACAACGGAAAACCAATCAACGTGCTTTGAACGGAGACCGTGAATATGAAGAAAAAGAACAAATCAGCGATTCGTTTTTGGGTCCGCGCACTGGCCGTGGCGCCGGTGCTTTCGTTGTTCGTGATAGCCTGGCTCAGTTGCGTGAACCCTCTTGCCCCGGTCTGCAGTTCGGGGAATACCTATTGCAGCGGCTCGCAGAAATGCTGCCCGAACGGCTACCCATATCACTGCAACGCCGGGAGCGCCTCGGGCAAATGCTACCAGAGCATCCCGACCAATCCGCCATGCACGACGTATGACTATTGCAGCGGGCAGTGAATAAGGTTCATGTTTTTCCTGGATTTTTTTTCCTTGCACAAGATGGGTCTCCGTCGGATCAATTTATTCTAAGGTTTACTATGATCCCAGCGGAGGCGAACAAACCTGAAATCTTCTCAAAAAAGTTCCTTGCCGTCCTTCTTGTCATAAGCATTCTCACCAACGTCGTCCTCGTTCTGCAGCAGCGCGACCCCTATTTTTTCACCGGCATACGCTATGCGTTTCTTCCGGTGCCAAAGGTGCTCCCTGCCGACCATGTGCGCGGCAACCCGAACGCGAAGAACACCGTCATCGAATACGCCGATTTCCAATGCCCCTTCTGCGCCGAGTTTCATCAGTCAATGAATACGGTCATGAAGGAGGCCGACGTGCGCTGGGTGTACCGCCATTTTCCGCTCAAGAGCCACTCGCTCGCGCCAAAGGCAGCCGAGGCCTCGGAATGCGCGGCAGACCAGAAAAAGTTCTGGGAATACAGCGACGCACTTTTTAATACAAAAACCGAGTTGACGGACGAGACATTTATATTTGCAGCCGGGCAAATCGGCCTTGACGTTCCGGCATTCGAAAAATGCCTGAGCAATGGAACGCACCGCGCCGTTGTTGACGCCCACCTTAAGGATGGGAAGAAAATGAAGGTGGACGGGACGCCGACGCTTTTTATTAATGGGAAGCGGTATGACGGGTATGTGCCGCTGGATGCGTTGAGAAAATTGATTAAAATAAAATAACATCCGGTGTTCCGTCTGCGCTGCCCCGGGGTCTTCAGCCCCGGACCCTGGCCAGGGGATGATCTGCAGCGACCACCCCGCAGTTCGCCGCGGCCTTCGGGGGGCTGCGGAACAAGGGAAATTATTTATTAAAGCATTTCCCTCCGGGAAACGCGGACTCGTCCTCGCCCCAAAATCCTCCGGCCGCGTCTGCACCACGGAGGGGATGAAAAGAAAATAGTATCATCACGCCATTTGTTAACGTTTCAGGGTCGGCGCTGATGGCGACGAAAAAAAGAGAATCGGAAAGATTACTTTTATCCGGCGTTAGGCAGGAGCGGAGGCCGCGCTGAAGCGCGGTGCTGCCCGGCCCTTGCCGTCAGGCATACAGGGGCCGCGGCAGCCCGAGGCGAAGCCGAGACCGGAGTGAGGGCCGACTCCACCTCGCACGAATGCGCGAGGTGGGGGAACGCTAAAATTATATCGTTGTTATGCGAGCAGCGCGACACGCAGCTTTTTCTTATATTATAAGGTAACGCACCATCGGTCAGCTCTCGACAAACCCGTCTTCTCATCTTCCATATTTCTAGAGCGGCGCTCATATGAAATCATTTGCTGCTTTCGCAACCGTCCTGATGGCAATATCATTTGTCAATACGGCATTTTGCCAGGTCCAGTCATGGCCGCCGGGCGGCACCACGCCTTCCCCCGTCACCGCGGCCATGAAGCTGCCGTCAAACCGCTACGTGCCCTCCACGAAGAAATACAACCTGGTATGGGCGGACGAGCTCGTGGGCATGCCCACGGGAAAAATCCAGTTCATCGCCCGGAACTACGCGGCGAGCCAGAAGATGTCGGCGTCGCAGGCGGGCGATTACCGGGCCTACAATCCCGATTTTCTGTGCATCATCTATCATCTGTCAAACGGCATCAACCCGCAGAACAACAGCGACTGCCCGCTTCCGCACGGTACCACTCCCATCACCTCGTGCACGCCGCAGGGGTGGGTGTCGGAGTGGGACAACAACTTCGTGCCCTGGCTCGCGTCGGCCGGCATCGCGTTGGGAAGCGGCCGCTACGAGCAGATGTTCCAGCATTACGTCAGCGTTGATTCCAACAACAGGGTCTGGCACGGCGACCCGCAATGGACCATGTGCCTCGAAAACGCGGACTGGCAGAAGTACGTTGCCGATGTGTCGATCAACTGGATGACGGGCGAGCAGGACGACGGCGCGTTCTTCGACGTGTGCGTGGAGACCATGGTGCCCGGGCTCTACCATCCGCAGCAGGGGGACCCTGCGCCGCACAATTTCAACTGGTACCTGAGCCCGTACGGTCCCGCGGGCTACACCGTTGCCACGCTCGGGGACTTCGCGACCTGGATGAACGGCCAGTACCTCGGATACTGGCAGTCGATTTACAAACGGTTCCACACCGCCTCCGCCGATTTTCTCATCCTTCCCAACATCGACCAGATGACCACCGGCTGGTACGATCCCGTATGGACGGAGGGCGGCGCCGCCGGCGAGACCATCGACGGCGCCATGATGGAAAATTTCGGCAACGCGACCGGCGGCGACATGTACCTCACGTTGTCGCGCGCCGTCAAGCACCTCACCGGAAGGGGAAAGATCCTCATCGCGCAGTTCTACGACACCACGCAGACGGAGCGGTACCGCCGCACCGGCATGTACATGCTGGTGAAAAACGAGAACAGCTTCATCAACATCCTCGGGCCGGGCGCGCCGGGCTGGTTCCCGGAATACGAAATCAGCCTGGGCGATCAGAGCCCGGTGCCCGCGGACATCAGCGCCCTGCGGGTGGCGGGCTCGGATGCGTCGTCGCTGTTTAGGCGGGATTACCAGAACGGAATGGTGCTGTGCAACACCTCGGGCTCGGCAATGAATTACGCGATCCCGGGAAATAACTGGAACACGGTCACCACGAGCGGCGGCGGGAGCGTATCCAATGCCGGCGCAATCGCGCCGCAGTCCATTACCTTCACACCCGTAACCGCGCAGGTCTCAGTTCCTGCCTATGGTAGCTTGATTCTTACGAACAACACGGCGGTGACGACTTCAATTTCAAGGATGCGGAGCGGCGCAGGTCAGCTGTTTTCCGGTCCTGTCAATGGGGTGATCACTGTCCATCGGCCGGGGATGGTGTCGGTGTACGGTCTGGACGGCGTTTTGAAAATAAAAAAACAGGCGCTAGGTATCAAGGCAAATATTGACATAAGCGACTTAACGCGGGGTATTTATATTATAAAAGTCGCTGGTGCATCGGAATCAAGAATTATGTGGACGGGAAAAGGTGGATTCCCGCTTTCGCGGGAATGACACGTGCAAAAGTCATATTGAGATCAGATCCTGCGGGTGGTGAGAATTGAGGGGAAAAATAAAGGACGAAAAGAATCGGTGATTACAAAGGTGAATTAACGGCACGAAATAAATAACAATCTCCCTCCAAGGTAAAATGGTGCGGCCCCCGCGGCGGATAGTTATTTTCATAAAAAGAGATTGTATTGATCAACTGTCACTTTGATGCAGGCATTGCATGACAAATGTGATTGTCAATAAAGAGTGCAACCTCACCACGTATGTGAGCAAGGGTGTGCTCGCCTTTGACGGTATCCGCGATGCCATTGCGGCGTTTTACGAGGGCGCGCCGACACTCCACATCATTTGGAACTTGACCGAAGCCGACCTGTCGAACCTTTCCGGCGATGAAGTTCGGGACCTGGCAAAAACCGCTAAAAGTCATTATCGTTCACGTGAAGGCGGCAAGACCGCGCTTGTCGCCTCAAGCGACGCCGATTACGGTCTGGCGAGGATGTATGAGGTCTTCACCGAATTTGCAAAGCTGCCCGCAAGCGTTAAAGTCTTCAGGACCATGGAGGAAGCCCAACAGTGGATACGTTCCTGATAAAAGTTCGGTAATCCCACGGCAGGGGTGCGTCGTCCCGTTGTACGCGGAAAATTTTATCTTCATTCACTTCCGGTCAAGAGTAATTATTATTTTCTCATAGGCGCTTGCTTGCCGCGAAAAACCCGGTTCAGGAACGGCGTTTCAATTTTTCATTTTCACAGAGGACGCAACAATATGAACAAACATATTCCCGATCCCGACAAACGTGACCTGTACCGCTTCCCCTGGTCGCTCAACGACAATCCGCAGGGATGGGTGGAGATCACCGACATCTGCAACCTGCACTGCCGGGGCTGCTACCGCCAGCGGCTCGAGGGCCACAAGCCGCTGGAAAAAATAAAGGAAGAAATATTATTCCTCAAGAAGTGGCGCAACTGCGACAACATCTCGCTTGCCGGCGGCGAGCCGGTGCTGCACCCCGACATCGTGGAGATCGTGCGGTTCATCACGAGCCAGGGCAT
>Ga0335081_10000268_pt1 | contig 96870 bp, 88 predicted proteins | sample Lox_Sample_35_FD_206713 | JGI IMG/M metagenome (GOLD analysis project Ga0335081, IMG submission 206713) | Soil microbial communities from Loxahatchee National Wildlife Refuge, Florida, United States - Lox_Sample_3.5 | ecosystem: Environmental > Terrestrial > Soil > Wetlands | place: USA...
GTTCCGCTTCCCTTGTTTTATTTTTTCTTTTTCTTCGTAGCCCGGGTTGAGCGAAAAGCGAAACCCGGGAGCGGCAGAGAAGCTGCAATATCGATCCCGGATTTCGCTCGCGCTCAATCCGGGCTACTTGCTTTTCTTTCTTCGTAGCCCGGGTTGAGCGAAAAGCGAAACCCGGGGAGCGGCAGAGAGGCCGCAATATCGATCCCGGATTTCGCTCGCGCTCAATCCGGGCTACTTGCGCCAAGCGTGATCGAGCCGAAACCGGTCCTACCGCCCGGTCTTAAAAAACTTCGGCGTGACGCGATCAAAAACGCTCGGCGTCTTTGTTGCCGTGCCGTGCCGCAAACCTCGGATGCAAAAAACCGCATCGCGAGAACGAGAACCCATGTCCGCAACCCATGTCCGCCCATCCCCGCGCGTGGCAAGAAGTCGAGCGAGTAGCCCAAGTGAGCAGATGGAGCAGATGATTCTAGATCGCGACAATACACTCGTCGTCATTGCGAGCGAAGCGAAGCAATCCAGAGCGGGGCCGCCCCTCTGGATTGCTTCGTCGCGGAGCTTGTCATCGGGCCGGCCACTTCGGGCCGGACCCGTTGGCTCCTCGCAATGACGATGGACTGAATCAACTTAACTTCATCATACTCTAGCCCGCGATGATCAGCGCCAGTATAAGACCGGCAGCAGCTTCCGCACTTGGCCGCAGGGATTGAGCCGATGGCTTACTCAGTCGCCGTCGACATCGGCGGCACGTTCACCGATCTTGTCGGCTACGACGCCGAGACCGGCGCGGTGGTATTTGCCAAATCGCCCACCACCTACGGCAATTTCGTCGACGGCGTTCTGGAATGTTTCGTCAAGGCGAAGCTCGAGCCGCGTGCCGCGACGTTTCTCAACCACGGCACGACGCTGGTCATCAATTCTTTGATCGAGCGCAAGGGCGCCAAGGCGGCGCTGGTGACGACGTCGGGCTTTCGCGACGTGCTGGAGATTGCGCGCGGCAACCGGCCCGATCCATTCGATCTGCACTATCGGCGCGACGAGCCGCTCATTCCGCGGCCGTTGCGCTTCGAAGTCAGCGAACGTGTCGGCAGCACGGGCGAGATCCTCGTGCCGTTGGACATCGCGGCGCTGACGCCGCTCGCCGAGAAGCTCAAGGCGCAGGGCGTCGAATCGGTCGCGATCTTCTTCATGAATTCATACGCCAATCCACAACACGAAGAGACCGCAGCGCGGCAATTGCGGCACCTGTTGCCCGAGGCCTACGTCACCTGCTCGACCGAGCTGACGCGTGAATGGTATGAGTATGAGCGCACGTCGACGGTGGCGGCCAACGCTTATGTCGGCCCCCAGGTCAACAGCTACGTGCGACGGCTGCAAAGCGACCTTGCCGCAAAGGGCTTTCGCGGCTCGCTGTTCATGATGGGATCGAACGGCGGCCTGCTTTCGGTCGAGCGCACCTGCCGGCAGCCGGTCAACCTCGTCGAATCGGGACCGATCGGCGGCTGCATCGGCGCTGCCGCTTACGCCGAGGCGCTCGGCCACAACAACGTCATCGCCTTCGATATGGGCGGCACGACGGCGAAGTGCGCGCTGGTCGAGAACGGCCGCTTCTCCGTCGATTCGATCTACTATGCCGGCGGCTACGTGAAGGGCTTCCCGATCAAATCCTCGGTGATCGACATCGTCGAAGTCGGCTCCGGCGGCGGCTCGATCGCGTGGCTCGACGCGCAGAACCGGCTTCACGTCGGTCCGCAAAGCGCCGGCTCCACGCCGGGTCCGGCCTGCTACGGCCAAGGCGGCCGCGCGCCGACCGTCACCGACGCCAATCTCGTGCTTGGCCGGCTCAATGCCAAACGCTTCCTCGGCGGTGAATTCGCGCTCGATGCCAAGGCGGCTCACGCCGCGGTGCAGAGCATCGCCGAGCCGCTCGGCTATCGCGAACCGAAGGGCGTGATCGAGGTGGCTGAAGGCATTTTGGCAATCGCAACCGTCATCATGGCGGGCGCCATCAAAAAGATCTCGGTCGAGCATGGGCTCGATCCCCGCGATTTCGTGCTGTTTTGCTATGGCGGCGGCGGGCCACTGCACGCCAGCGCGCTGGCCCGCGAGTTGTCTATTCCGACCATCATCGTGCCGCCGGAGCCCGGCAATTTCTCCGCCATCGGCATGCTGCTCGCCGACGCGCGGATCGACGTGTCGAAGACTTTTCTGGGACCGTTGAACGAAGCGACTGTTGCGGCGCTCAACGAGACCTTCGCGGCGATGGAGCAAGAGGCACGCGGCGCTCTCATTCGCGAGTTTGGCGCAAGCGACGCGGACGTGCTGTTCCAGCGCCACGCCGAGATGCGCTATGTCGGGCAACGCCACAACATCAAGGTTCTGACCACCAAAACCGAAACGCCAGCTGACATCCGTGACGATTTCGACCGCGACTATCGGCGCCGCTACGGCCATGCCGACGCTCGCGCCAAGGTCGAGGTTCAGGCGCTGCATCTGTCGGCTTTCACCCGTTTGCGCCGACCTGATTTGCAGCGGCTGCCGCGCGCTGGCGCCGACGGCAGCCAGCTCAACGAACGCCAGGTCTATTTCGGTCGCCACGGCTGGCTGAACGCGACGATCTATGATCGCGACAACCTGCCGATCGGCTTTGCAGCAAACGGTCCGGCCATCATCGAGGAATATGGATCGACCACTTTGATCTGGCCGGGCGACAGCTTCGACATCGGCGCGTTGCGCGAAATCCGTATCCGCTGTCACGATGCCGGCGCAGCCTCGTGATGCAGTTGGCCGCCAGCGTGCATGACCAACTCAGTCCGCGCCCCCTGCCCCGCCCGGTAACAGCCTGCGGGCGCGCTCCACGGCCTCGTTCGGCAGCTCGTAGATGTGACGCACCGTGTCGGTGAGCTCGTCGGCCCCGATCGGATCGAGGTCGAGGTCCTGCTTGCGGATGGTGGCGAGAAATTCCGGATCTTTGAGGCTTTGCTCGTAGGCGGCGCGCACCGCGGCGATGCGATCCGCAGGGACATCCGGCCCCATGAACGACGGATAGCCGGTCGCGCTTGGCGCGCACAGCACTTCGAGGAGCTGCCGGTCGCCCGGCGTTTTCGCAAGATCGAGGCCGAGCGGCACTGTAGCCGGAATATCGGTCGCCTTCTTGACGCCGAGCTGCACCAGCACCGTGACCTTGTTGTCGCGCACCCAACGCGCCGTCGGCCCGCTGTTGAGCGACTTCCAGGTCGAGCCGACCTTGCCTTGAACCTCGCCACGCTCGATCGCGAGATCGACAGCGCCGAGGCCCGAATAACCCGGCACGATCTTGAATCTGGTGCCGGCGATACGGTTGAGCGCGCTCGGGAAGATGCCGGTGTCCTGCGCCATGCTGGTGGCGCCGACCACGACTTGGCGCTGCATGGCATCGAAAATGCTGCGCACGTCGGTTGACGCATTCCACACCATGCCGATGGAAACCGTTCGGCTTGGGCTGCCGATCCAGTTGAACCGCGTCGGATCGAACTGCGCCTGAGGCACTTTGAGAAGCGGCGCCAGCAAAAAACCGCGGGTGATGAAGCCCCAAGCGGTGCCGTCCTGCGGGGCAATGCCGTAGATGTAATTGGCCGCCTTGATACCGCCGCCGCCCGGCATGTAGGCGATGATGAACTCGGGATGGCCGGGCAGATATTTTTTCATCGCCGGCGCCAAGGCCATCGGATAGCCGCTGATCGCGCCTGCGCCAGCGCCGGTCCCTACGTACATGGTGACAGTCTTGCCACGATAGAAATCCGCAACGGACTCAGCGCCGGCGCCATGCGCGGCGGAGACGCTGATCGTCACTACCAATAGCGCCGCCGAGAACTTTGCCGCTCCTGAAATCATCCTGATCGTCCGCTGCGTCGTGCTTTGCCGTCCGCGCCGATCGTCACGCCGTAATCCCGCTGCGCCGCCGCGGGCGACACATAGCCGGCATAAACATCGCGCTGGATCGCTTCGAGCGTCCGCTTGGCAGGCGGACCATAACCACCGCCGCCGCCAGTTTCGACGCACACGAGATCGCCCGGCTTGAGCGTCAAGTCATTCTCCTTGTCGATCGGCCGGCGCTCGCCGGTCGCAGCCTCGACCAGCGTAAAGCGTCCCGACTTGGCATCACCGCCACCGCGCACGCCCCACGGCGGAAATTTGGTGCGATCGAGATTGGTCTGCACCAGGCAGGGCGCCAGCACCCGGTAGACCTTGCGGAATCCCAGTCCGCCGCGAAACGTACCGGCGCCGCCAGAATCTTCGCGCAGAGAAAATTCCTCGAAGCGGATCGGCAGCACGGCTTCCTGCAATTCGAGCGGAATGATCCGCGTGTCGCCATGCGCCATGGTACGAAACGGCCCGGCACCGTCGTGCGTCGCGCACGCACCCCAGCCGCCGTGGCCGCTGTCGTGGGTGCCGAAAAAACTGCCGTCGGCCCGCCTGCCGTGAAAGCGGATGCCCGAATGGGTGCCGAAATGGCCGCCCGGCACGCGCTCCGGCAGTGCCGGCGCCAGCGCCTTGATCACGGTGTCGATCACCGTCGGAAACGGCGTCGAGTAATTGCCCATCGGCGCGGCTGCATTGGCGCTGAGAATCTTTCCGGGTGGCAGGACGAGCTTGAGTGGCCGAAACATGCCTTCGTTGGCCGGCTCACCCGCACCGATCAAGTATTTGAACGCGACTCGGGCCGTGGTCTGGCCGCCACCAAAATAGCCGGAATTGATCGGGCCGCGCACCTGATCGGCGATGTCCGAATAATCGACGGTCAATTCGTCGTTCTTGACGATCACGCGCACCCTGATCGGCAACGGCTCGCCGCCGGCGCGGTCATCATCCAAAAAGGTCGCGGCGTCGTAGACGCCGTCGGGGATGGCGCGGATGAAGGCACGCGCCGCCGCTTCCGAGCGATCGAGTATGAGATCGAGCGTGCGCAGGAATGTGCCGACGCCGTATTTCTCGGCAAGCTCGACCGTCAGATCGCGGCCAAGCAGACAGCCGGCAAGCTGCGCCGCGATGTCGCCAAGCAATTCGCTCGGCTGACGCGTGTTGTCGGCGATGAGGCGGTAGACTTCTTCGATCGGTTCACCCTTCGAGACGAGCTTGATCGAGCGCAGCTGCAGGCCTTCCATGAAAATGTCGGTGGAATGCGGCACCGCGCCACCGATGTCGATCCAGTGCACATTGATGGCAAAAAATCCGACCAGCTGATCGCGCTCGCAGTTCGCGCCGTTCGTCGCAGCCCTCCCACCGCAACGGATCGGCGTGTACATGACCGTGTTGTTGAGATGCTGGCCCTGCACCGCGGCGTGATTGCAGAGCACTACGTCGCCGTGGGCGAGGCGGTCGGCACCGTAGATTGCCAAGCCGTCGCGCACCGCCGCTCCGACCGAATCGGCGACGAATGGCGGCATACCCCCGGTGCACTGCGCAATGAGCTGGCCGTCCGCGTCCAGAAGTCCGACGGCAAAATCGTTGTATTCGTAGATGTAGGGGCTGAACGCCGTACGCTTGATGTTGGCGTCGATCTGATTGGTAATCGAGATCAGGCCGTGCCAGATCACTTCGAGCGTGATCGGATCGACGGAATGCGTGCTATCGTGGCCAGTGTGGTGCTGCATACGGAAGGCTTCGCGATAGTATTCCGGCGAGTGATGAAAATGCAATCAGCGCCGAATCACCGGCATACATTTTCGTCCAGGACGAAACTCTCGGCATCGCGAACCGCTGCGGCAGTTTCCAGTTTGCGGCAGGGTTGCCTGGCGCGCCGCCGCTGCGGCATCATTCGCGCATAAGCTCATGGAGGCAGCCATGGCTGAAACGATCGAGCGCGCGCCCGATCTCGACATCGATCCCTACGACGACGCTTTCATCGCCGATCCCTATCCGGGATACGCGGCGATGCGAAGCGCGGGGCCGGTCTTTTACATGCCGAAATACGCGTGCTGGGGCATGGCGCGCTACAAGGAGGTGCGGGCGGCGCTGCTCGACTGGAAGACCTACTGCTCCGGCATGGGCGTGGGTTATACGCATTTTGGCAAGGAGAAGCCATGGCGGCCGCCCAGCCTGCTGCTCGAGACCGACCCACCGCTGCACGACCGCACGCGGCGCATTGTCGACCGGGTGGTGTTTCCGCCGGCGCTGGCGCGCCTGCGCGAGCCGTTTGCCAACGAGGCTGCGGCGGCGGTTGAGCGCGTCCTCGCGCACGGTCGGTTCGACGGCGTGAAGGAGTTGGCGGAGGCGTACCCGCTGAAGGTGTTTCCCGATGCGGTCGGGCTCGACGCCGACGGGCGCGAGAATCTGTTGCCCTATGGCGACATGGTCTTCAACGGCTTCGGGCCCTTGAATGCGCGCTTTCAGGCCTCGACCGCGACTGCCGCCACGGTGGTGCCGTGGATCATGGCGAAATGTTCGCGGACGGCGCTGGCGCCCGACGGGCTCGGCGCGCAGATCTACAAGTCCGTCGAGGCCGGCGAGGCGACCGAGGAGGAAGCCGCGTTGCTCGTGCGCTCGTTCCTCTCCGCCGGGCTCGATACGACGGTCGCGGCGATCGGCAGCGCACTCTATCTGCTCGCGACCAATCCCGGCGAGTGGCGCAAGCTGCGCGCCGATCGGTCGCTCGCCAGAAACGTATTCGAGGAAACGCTGCGGATTGAATCCCCGATCCAAAACCTGTTCCGCACGACGACGTGCGAGGTCGAGCTCGGGGACTTGCGCATTCCGGCGAGCGAAAAGGTGCTGCTTTTGCTCGCTTCGGCCAACCGCGATCCCGAACACTGGCATGAGCCGGACCGCTTCGACATCACGCGCCGGGTGCAGGGCCACGTCGGCTTTGGCGTCGGCTTTCACGTCTGCATCGGCCAGGTGATCGCGCGCATGGAAGGCGAGCTCCTGCTGGCCGCGCTGGCGCAGCGCATCGCCTCGATCGAGCTTAACGGCTCGCCGATACGCCGCTTTAACAACGCCGTCCGCGGCTTCGCGAGTCTGCCGCTCGAGGTGCGGGCGGCGTGAGCAATTGGTCGCGTCGCCGTAAAAATTGCCCGTACCCGTCTCGAGCGTGTCGGGTCGTTGCCACGGCTGGATGGGGCCGATACGATCGGTTAGCAATTCAGGAGCCTAAGCGTGCGCGCCAATCGGATCGTCATGGACCGTCCGAGCCCGCCGTCAGTTCTGCGTTACCAACAATACGAGGTCGCCGCGCCTGCGTCGGGTGAAGTGCTAATCCGACAGACCGCAATCGGATTGAATTACATCGACATCCAGCACCGCACCGGCCGCTATCCGCTCGCGCACTAACCCTCGCCGATCGGCCTGGAGGGGGCTGGCACCATCGAAGACGTCGGCGGCGATGTCCACGAGTTCAAACGCGGCGATCGCGTCGTCTATTCTGGAATGCCAATCGGGGCCTATGGCGATCTGCGCTTGATACCGGCAGATCGTTTGGTGCCCGTGCCGCCGTCCATTCCAGATTCGCTTGCGGCGGGAATTTTCACCAAGGGAATCACCGTCCGGTGCTGGTCGATCGCGTGCTCGTCGTTGCGCGGCGGCAGCGCGAAGCCGGAACCGCGGTGCTGCTGGTCGAGCAATTGATCGAGAAAGCGCTGGCGTTCGCCGACCGCATCTATGCGCTCGCGCGCGGCTCGATCGTGCTCGAAGCCAGAGCCGGCGAGCCCGGTCTGCCGTTACGCCTGGAGCAGGCCTACATGGCGACTTCGCCACGCGCTTCTTAAGTCCGGCTGAATTCTCTGTCCCGAACGCCGCGTAAAGCTGCGGTCCGTCCGTCGACTTCCAGAACACGAAAATAGCCCTCTGGAGACCGCACTGGCTGGCTGGGGCGGGAGGATTCGAACCTCCGCATGGCGGAATCAAAATCCGCTGCCTTACCACTTGGCTACGCCCCAATGCGCCGTCGGATTGCTGGTTGGCGGGCACCGGCTCGTCCGCCCCCGGCGGCGCACCATAATGGCGTGCCTGCGGCGGATCAACTTCGGCACGCGGCAACACCGAAGGGATAAAAACCCGTCGAGGCAGAGCCATGCACAGGCTGGTTCAGGTTCAGCCAAGCCCGGCCCAGTCAGGCTCAAGCCAGTTTGCTCAGCGCGGCCGGGTAGCCCTGACCTGTCCTTATCATACTATAATGTCTCTGATTTATGCCGCGACCGCTCTTGGGTCTCTGCCAGGGCCATTTGGCGCGGCTTCTCGCCTACGAGGTACTTGCAATGACGAGCCAAGCCGATCCGACCAATCAGGTGACGATCGCCGATGACGGACCGGTGCGCGTCATCCGCCTTAATCGGCCGGAGAAGAAAAACGCGCTGACGCAGCCGATGTACACGGCGATTACGCGCGCTTTGCGCGAGGCCAACGACAGCGCGGCGATGCGCTGCATCGTGCTCGCCGGCGCGCCGGGCGCATTCTGCGCCGGCGCCGACATCGGCGAATTTCTCGAATCGGCGCAGAGCGGCGGGCTGCGGCCGAAGACCATCGAATTCCTTCATGCGCTGGCGAAGAACCAAAAGCCGCTGGTCGCAGCGGTGGGCGGACTTGCCGTCGGCATCGGCACCACCATGCTGCTGCACTGCGACTATGTGGTCGCGGCGACGGGCGCGACCTTCGCCACCCCGTTCACCCGCCTCGGCCTGCTTCCGGAAGCCGCATCGAGCCTGCTCGGGCCGCGGCGTATGGGCCATGCGCGGGCTTTCGCGCTTCTGGTCATGGGCCGGCCGCTGACCGCCGCGGCCGCCAAGGAAGCCGGCCTCGTCAACGACGTGGTGGATGCCGCGCTCGTCGAAGAAACCGCGATGGCCGCCGCGCGAGAGATTGCGGCGCTGCCGGCCGGCGCGGTGGCGCAATCGCGGGCGCTCCTGCGCGGCGAGCTTGACGAGGTGGTGCGGCGCATCGATACCGAGGCCATGGCGTTTCGCGAACGGCTGCAATCGGACGAAGCGCGCGCCGCCTTCACCGCCTTTCTGTCGCGCCGCAAATGAACCCGGCCCCGCCCATGCCGCCGCTCGCCGGCAAGACGCTGTTCATCACCGGCGCCTCGCGCGGCATCGGCCTTGCCATCGCGTTGCGCGCGGCGCGCGACGGCGCCAACATCGCGATAGCGGCGAAAACCGCGCAGCCGCATCCCAAACTCTCCGGCACCATCTATACCGCCGCTGCCGAAATCGAGCGCGCCGGGGGCAAGGCGCTGCCGCTCGTCGTCGACGTGCGCGACGACGCTGCGGTGCGACAGGCGCTCGCGGCGACGGCGGAGACGTTCGGCGGCATCGACATCGTCGTCAACAATGCCAGCGCCATCCAGCTTACGCCGGTGGCCGACACCGACATGAAGCGGTTCGACCTCATGCATCAGATCAATGCGCGCGGATCGTTTCTCGTGTCCAAATATGCCCTGCCCTATTTGGAGCCCGCCATCAATCCGCATATCCTGATGATCTCGCCGCCGCTCGACATGAAGGAAAAATGGTTCGCGCCGCACACCGCCTACAGCATGGCGAAGTTTGGCATGAGTCTGGTGGTGCTCGGGCTTGCCGGCGAGCTGCGGGACAAGGGCATCGCCGTCAACGCGCTTTGGCCGCGCACCATCATCGCCACCGCGGCCATCAAGAATCTGCTCGGCGGCGAGGAGCGCATGCGCAAGGCGCGCAAGCCGGAGATCATGGCGGACGCGGCCTATGAGATTTTCATAACCCCAGCGCGCGCGCTCACCGCTCGCTTTCTCATCGATGATACATTTCTGGCTGAGCGCGGTGTGCACGATTTCGAGCCGTATCGCGTCGACACAACGCAAGTCTTGGCGCGCGACTTTTTCCTCCCCGAAAACATTGCACCGCCGCCGAACGTCGAAACGGTCGAAGAAGGAGATCGCCGGTGACCTATCGGGCCCCGCTTGCCGACATCGCCTCGGCGCTCAAATCCGCCGCGCTACCCTCCGCGATTGACGAGGGCCTATTCGGCGACCTCACCATGGACGACGTCGACGCCGTACTGGCCGAAGCCGGCCGCTTCGCCACCGAAGTGATCGCGCCGCTCAACCGGGTCGGCGACCGCTACGGCACACCGTTCAAAGACGGCGTGGTCACCACGCCTCCAGGCTGGAAGGAAGCGTATCAGGGCTGGCAAAGCGGCGGCTGGAACGGACTTGCGGCGCCGGCTGAATGGGGCGGCCAGGCGCTGCCGCAGGTGGTCAATGCCGCCTGCATCGAGATGTGGCACGGCGCCTCGATCGCGTTCTCTGACGGCCCGATGCTGACCGTGGGCGCGATCGACGCGCTGCAGGCCCATGGCAGCGACGCGCTCAAGCGCACCTATTTGCCGAAGCTCGTCTCCGGCGGGTGGACCGGCACGATGCAGCTTACCGAGCCGCAGGCCGGCTCCGATGTCGGCGCACTGCGCACCCGCGCCGAGCGGGCCGCCGACGGCAGCTATCGTCTCAAAGGGCAGAAAATCTTCATCACCTACGGCGAGCACGATCTCACCGACAATATCATCCATCTGGTGCTGGCCCGGGTGCCCGACGCGCCGCCTGGTACGCGCGGCATTTCGCTGTTCCTGGTGCCCAAATTTCTGGTCAATGCCGATGGCTCGCTCGGCGCCCGCAACGACATCCGCGCCCATTCGGTCGAGCACAAGCTCGGCATCCACGGCTCGCCGACCTGCACCATGATGCTCGGCGACCAGGGCGGCGCCGTCGGCTATCTGATCGGCGCCGAGAATGCCGGCATGGCCTGCATGTTCACCATGATGAACCAGGCGCGGCTTGCGGTCGGGCTGCAGGGGGTCGGCGTTGCCGAATGCGCTACGCAGCAGGCGCTCGCCTATGCGCGCGAACGCCAGCAAGGCCGCATCGCCGGCATGCCGGCGACGCAATCGGCGCCGATCATCGCGCATCCCGACGTGCGCCGCATGCTGCTGTCGATGCGCGCGCTGACCGCGTCGGCGCGCGCGATCTGCTACGCGAGCGCGATGGCGACCGACCGTTCGCAGCGCATGAGCGATGCGGCGGCGCGCCAGGCGGCGTATGAGCGCGCCTCGCTGCTCACGCCGATCGCCAAGGCGTTCTCGACCGAGGTCGGCATCGAGGTCACCTCGCTCGGCGTGCAGGTGCACGGCGGCATGGGCTATATCGAGGAGACCGGCGCGGCGCAGCTTTATCGCGACGCCCGCATCGCCGCCATCTACGAAGGCACCAACGGCATCCAGGCAATCGATCTGGTCACCCGCAAGCTGCCGCTTTCGCGCGGCGCCACGGTCGCGGCGCACATCAAGGACTTGCGCGGTACCGTCGACGCCCTCGAAGCGAGCAACAATCCGGCCTTCGGCGCTGCGCCGACGCGGCTCGCCGAAGCGATCGACAGTTTGGCGCGTGCGACCGAATGGCTGCTCGGCCGGCTCGAAAAAGACGCCGAGGCGGCGCTCGCCGGCGCCACGCCCTATCTTCGCCTATTCGGCCTTGCCACCGGGGGCTGCCTGTTGGCCCGGCAGGCGCTGGCAGCTGCACGCGACGGCGAAGACACTGCGCCACACGTGGCGCTGGCGCGCTTTTTCGCCGAAAACTTCGCCGTTCAGGCCGGCGCGCTCGAACGCACCGTCATCGATGGTGCGCCCAGCGTGCTGGGCGCGGGCGCCGCCCTCGCTTAGGTGTGCGATCTGGCCTACATAGAAAGAAATGTCGACGCTGCTGATTACCCATCCGGCCTGTCTCGAACACCTCACCCCGGCCGGCCATCCCGAGCGACCGGATCGCCTGCGCGCCATCGAGCGCGCGCTGGAGGCAGAGACATTCCAGTCGCTGGCGCGCGTCACCGCGCCTGCGGCAGAGCTCGAGACGATCGCACTGTGCCACCCGATGGACTACGTCGTCGAGGTTCGCGACGCCACGCCGCGCGAAGGGCTGGTGCGGCTCGATGCCGACACCTCGATGTCGCCCGGCAGTTTTGAGGCGGCGCTGCGCGCGGTCGGCGGCGCGGTGTTCGCGGTCGACGAGGTCTTTGCCAAGCGCGCCAAGAACGCCTTCGTCGCCACGCGGCCGCCGGGCCATCACGCCGAGACGGCGCGGCCGATGGGCTTTTGCCTGTTCGACAACGCCGCCATCGCGGCGCGCCACGCGCAAAAACGCCACGGCATCGCCCGCGCCGCCATTGTCGATTTCGACGTGCACCACGGCAACGGCTCGCAGGAGATCTTCTGGGGCGACAAGTCGGTGATGTATTGCTCGACCCATCAGATGCCGCTGTTTCCCGGCACCGGCGCGGTCGGCGAATCCGGCGAGCACAATACCGTCGTCAACGCGCCGCTGCGGCCGGGCGACGGCGGCGAAGCGTTCCGCGCCGCCTTCAAGAGCCGCATCCTGCCGCGGCTTACCGACTTCCGTCCCGAGCTGATCGTCATCTCGGCGGGTTTCGATGCGCACTACCGCGATCCGCTCGCCAACATCAATCTCGAAGAAGCCGACTTCGTCTGGGCAACGCAACAGATCATGGAGATCGCCGACCGTTGCGCTGACGGCCGCATCGTGTCGCTGCTCGAAGGCGGTTACGATCTGCAGGCGCTGGCCTACTCGGCCGCGGCGCATGTGCTCGCGCTGATGCGTGGATAATGCGTAGCCCGGATGAGCGGAGCGAAATCCGGGAGCAAAAGACCCCGGATTGCGCCAGACACAATCCGGGGTACGATAAGGAGATTCGGAGCCGGCGATGGCGCAGACCAACAGCAACGATATCGGGCAAATGCCGTTCGAGCGGGCGATCGAGGAGCTGGAATCCATCGTGCGGCGGCTCGAAGAAGGCAAGGTGCCGCTTGAGGAATCCGTCGCCATTTATGAGCGCGGCGAAGCACTCAAGCGCCGCTGCGAGGAGCTTTTGCGCCAGGCCGAAGCGCGCGTCGAAAAGATCACGCTCAACGCCGAAGGCAAGCCGACCGGCACGGAGCCGCTGGACGTGGAGTAGACACGTTTCGCGCTCGCTGAAAGCCTGCTGGGATTTAAAGCAGGGACGCGTCCCGGATGCAGTGCAGTGCGAAGCGGTGCACCGCTGATCCGGGACCTTTACAAACTCGGTGTTTGTGACGATCCCGGGTCTGCAGCGCACCACTTCGTGGTGCGCTGCGCCCGGGAAACAATGCTCTCACCACGTCGTCCAATCGCCGTCGCGCTCGAAGGCGGCGGCGGCGCGGTAGATGGTGGCTTCCTCGTAGTGCCGGCCGACTAGCATCAGGCCGATGGGGCGGCCGTCTTCCATGCCGCACGGCAGGCTGATCGCCGGGTGTCCGGTGACATTGAACGGGCAGGTGTTGCGCGTCGGCTCCCAGCTGCGCCGGGTGATCTCCTGCGGCGACGCGCCCGGCTTCGGTATCGGCGTCGCCTTCATCGGCACGGTCGGCAACAGCAGAAGGTCGTGCGCCGACAGAGCGGCGTCGTAGGCCGCGCGCAGCCGCCGCCGAATGTTCTGCGCCTTGGCATAAAAATGCCCGCCATAGCGGTCGAGCGTGTACTTGCTGAACAGGCTGGCGATTTTCAGCGTGTCGGCAAAACCGTCGGCGCGGTCGCGCCACGCCATCGCCTTGTCGAGCAGGCTGGTGACGTAAAGCCCCTCGTGATTGATGCCGGCGCCGTTCATTTCCAGGAGCGTGACGCAAGCCGCGTCGCCGCGGATTGCCGCCCAGACCGGGAACCCTTGCGCATGCTCTGGCACCGATACGTCGGCAACGACAGCGCCGAGTCGGGCCAGGCGTGCCGCCGCTTCGCGCACGCGGGCATCGACATCGGGTTCGGAATTGCCGTGGCCGAAACCTTCCTTGAGCAGGCCGATGCGCAGGCCCTTCACGCCGCCATCGAGCGCCTCGGTGTAACGGGCGGCGGCAACGCCGCGTTGGCGCGAGTCGATGCCGTCGGGTCCGGCGATGATTTCGAGCAGCAGCGCGTTGTCGCGCACCTTCGCAGTCATCGGCCCCGCCGTGTCGAGCGTCATCTCAAGCGGCGCGATGCCGGTGTAGGGCACAAGCCCGAAGGTCGGCTTCAGTCCGACGATGCCGCATTGGCTCGCCGGGATGCGGATCGAGCCGGCCTGATCGCCGCCGATCGCCATGTCGACCTCGCCGGCCGCCACCAAAGCGGCGCTGCCCGACGACGAGCCGCCGGTCGTGTATCCCGGCTTGCGCGGATTGTGCACCGGGCCGCTCGAACTGGTGTGGCTGCCGCCCGACACGCAATAATATTCGCAGACCGCCTTGCCGGCGATTTCGCCGCCAGCGTCGAGAATGCGCTCGACGATGGTGGCGTCGACCTCGGGCACGTAGCCCTCGAACACGTCAGCACCGAGCGTCATCGGCACGCCGGCGAGGCAGACGTTATCCTTAAGCGCAATACGACAGCCGGCGAGCGGTCCGCCGGGCCGGCCCTTGATCGACGTTTTCACGTACCAGGCGCCGTAGCGGTTTTCGGCGCCTTGCGGCCACGTCACCGTGCCGCGGGGATATTTGACCGCCGGCAATTCGTCCGGCATGGCGTCGAGCGCGGCGTAGGCGGCGGCAAGCGGCGCCACGATCTCATCGACCGCGCGCAAGTAATCGTCGCTGGGATTCATGCCGAGTTGCTGTGCCGCGCGGCGCAGATCGGCAAGGCTCGGTTTTTCGAACATCGCCTTCACCAAACGTCATTGCGAGCGAAGCGAAGCAATCCAGCTGGCCCCCTCCCTTCCCTCCACCGCAAGCGGAGGAGGGTGAGGGTGGGAATTGCTTCGTCGCCCCTTCGGGGTTCCTTGCAATGACGGCGCTCACACCAGCATGCCGAGCGCGTGCAGGTAGGTTTCCAGGATCGCTTCCTGCTCCTTGCGCTCGTTGACGTCCTGCTTGCGCAGGCGGACCACGGTGCGCAACGCCTTTACGTCGAAGCCGTTGACCTTGGCCTCGCCGTAAACGTCGCGAATGTCGTCCGAGATCGCTTTCTTCTCTTCCTCGAGCCGCTCGACGCGTTCGACGAAGGCCTTGAGCTGATCCTTGGCGAAACGATGGGCGGCGGGCTGATCGTCGTGGACGGCGGCATTGGCCATCGGGGCACTCCTCATGACGGACGCATGAGGTTTCGGCAATCCCAACGGCTGCCGTCAAGGCGCCGAGCCGCTCATCCACACAACGCACAGGGCGCCGGCACGAAATCGCGCCGCTCAGTGCTTTTGGCTTGCTTGTGCCTTTTCGAATGCCGCCTTCTGCTCCGCCGTGGCGTCCTTCTGATGCTTGGCGCGCCACTCGTCGTACGGCATGCCGTAGACGATCTCGCGGCTCTGTTCCTTGGTCATCGGCAAGCCGCGCGCATCGGCGGCGTCCTTCATCCAGTTCGACAGACAATTGCGGCAAAAGCCGGCGAGATTCATCAAATCGATGTTCTGCACGTCGGGATGTGCGCGCAGGTGCTCGACCAGACGGCGGTACACGGCGGCCTCGAGTTCGGTGCGGGTTTTGTCGTCGGTAGCCATGATGTCCTCGGCAGTTTAAGTTTATCCGGAACATAAAGGCGTAAGCCTCCTCTTGCCATAGCGAAACTATCGAACCTCATGGCCAATCCGGCGCGCGAGTTGCTTGAATCGCTGTATCGCACCGCGGTTGCGGCGGCGCATCCGTCGCAATGCCTGCCGCCGCACCTGCCGGATTTTCCGGCGCGCGGCCGGCTCGTCGTGCTGGCCGCCGGCAAGGCAGCGGGTTCGATGACCGAGGTGGCCGAACGGCAATATCTGCAGCACATGGCCGAGCGCGGCATCGCCGAGGACCGTTTGCTCGGTGTCGCCGTGACGCGCCACGGCTACGCCCGGCCGACGCGGCGGATCGAGGTGATCGAGGCCGGCCACCCGGTACCCGATGCAGCCGGGCTTGCCGGTGCCGAACGCGCACTGACGCTGGCGGATGGTGCCGGCCAGGACGATCTCGTGCTCGTTCTTCTCTCGGGCGGGGCGTCGGCCAACTGGATAGCGCCGGCAGCGGGACTAACGCTCGCCGAGAAGCAGGCGGTGACACGCGCATTGCTCAAAAGCGGCGCCCATATCGGCGAAATCAATTGCGTGCGCAAACATCTCTCGCGCATCAAGGGCGGCCGTCTAGCCCAGCGCGCGCAGCCGGCGAGCGTCGTGACGCTGGCGATTTCCGACGTGCCGGGCGACGATCCGGCGGTGATTGGGTCCGGGCCGACGGTGCCCGATCCGACCACGCTCGCCGATGCGCGTGAGATCGTCGGCAAATATCGCCTCGACCTGCCCGAACCGGCGACCCTCGCTCTTGCCGATCCGGCCAACGAGTCGCCGAAGCCTGGGGCGCCCGCGTTCGCTGCGAGCCGCTACACGATCCTGGCGCGGCCAGCCGACGCGTTACGGGCGGCGCAAGAGCGCGCCGAGGTGGCGGGCTACGAGTGCATCGTTCTGGGCGACCGCCTGCAGGGCGAGGCCCGCGAGGTCGCTGCTGAACACGCCAAGCTAGCCCGGGAACTGCGCGCTAAGGGGCGCCGGGTCGTCGTCCTTTCGGGCGGCGAGCTCACCGTCACCTTGCGCGGCCAAGGCCGCGGCGGGCCGAACCAGGAATACGCACTGGCGCTCGCCATTCACCTCGACGGCGCTAAGGGGATTTCCGGCTTCGCTGGCGATACCGATGGAACCGATGGCGGCAGTGGCCGGCCCGACGATCCGGCCGGGGCCTTTGTCGACGACACCACGCTCGAGCGCGCCAAAAAGCTCGGCCTCGATCCCGCCGCGTTTCTCGCCGACAACGATTCCACGGGGTTTTTCAAAGGCATCGGCGATCTGTTTCGACCTGGCCCGACGTTCACCAACGTGACCGACTTCCGCGCCATGGTCGTTGACACGCCGCCTGCTTGACGGGGAAGCTGATCGGCATGAGGGAGGGGGGTTGGCTCGACGAACGCGGCCTGCCGCTCGTTCCTGCGCAAGCTGGGATCCAGCGCTGGATTCCGACTGTCGCAGGAACGAGTGGATTGCTGGCTGCCGCACTCGCGCTCTTTATGCTTGCCGTCTCGACAGCCCCTGCCGCGGCCGACTTCACGATGTGCAACAACACCAGTAGCCGGGTCGGCGTTGCCATTGGCTACAAGGACGCCGACGGCTGGACCACGGAGGGCTGGTGGAACCTGCCGTCACGGACCTGTGAGACGCTGCTCAAAGGCAACCTTGTCGCGCGTTATTACTATGTCTACGCGGTCGACTACGATCGCGGCGGCGAATGGATGGGGAACGCCTACATGTGCACGCGCGACAAGGAGTTCACCATCCGCGGCATCAGCAATTGCCTGCCGCGCGGCTACGATCGCACCGGCTTTTTCGAGGTCGATACCGGCCAGCAGAGCGCCTGGACCGTGCAACTCACCGAAACCGGCGAGCAGCCCGCGGCCAATCCGCTGCCTGCGGGCAATCCGCTGACCCGGGTCCCGCCGGGGGGCGCGCGCCCCGCGCCGATACCGGCCCCCGCCGGGCCCGCTCCCTCGCCCGCTCAAAGCCGATGAGGCGGCAACGACGCACCAAGATCGTCGCGACCCTCGGTCCGGCGTCCGGCGACCGCACCATGATCGGCCGGCTGTTTGCCGCCGGCGCCGACGTGTTCCGCATCAATATGAGTCACACCAGCCACGAGCGGATGCGCGAACTCGTCACCGCGATCCGTTCGATCGAGGCTGAGCACAATCGGCCGATCGGCATCCTGGTCGATCTGCAGGGGCCGAAGCTGCGGCTCGGCGCCTTCAAGAACGATTCCGTCGAGATCGACCGTGGCCAGGATTTTGTCTTCGATGCCGATCCGACGCCAGGCGACGCCACGCGCGTGCAGCTGCCGCATGCCGAGATTTTTGCCGCCATCGCGGTCGGCGACGTGCTGTTGATCGACGACGGCAAGCTGCGGCTCCAGGCGACCGAGGTCGGTCCCGGCCGCATCGTGGCGCGCGTTGAAATCGGCGGCCGCATGTCGAACCGCAAGGGCGTGAGCCTGCCCGACACCGTCATTCCGCTCGCGGCGCTGGCCGCCAAGGACCTCGCCGATCTCGAAGCGGCGCTCGACGCCGGCATCGATTGGGTGGCGCTGTCGTTCATTCAACGCCCGGAGGATATCGCCGAGGCCAAGAAGATCACGCGGGGCCGCGCCGCGGTCATGGCCAAGATCGAGAAGCCGCAAGCCGTGACGCGGCTCGCCGACATTCTCGATCTCGCCGACGCGCTGATGGTGGCGCGCGGCGATCTCGGGGTCGAGATGCCGCTGGAGCGCGTGCCTGGCGTACAGAAGGACATGACGCGCGCCTGCCGCAGCGCCGGCAAGCCGGTCGTGGTGGCGACGCAGATGCTCGAGTCGATGATCGCGAGCCCGCTGCCGACCCGCGCCGAAGTCTCCGACGTCGCCACCGCGATCTTCGACGGCGCCGACGCCGTCATGCTGTCGGCGGAATCGGCGGCCGGGCAATATCCGGTCGAGGCGGTCGCTACCATGAATCGGATCGCCGAGCAGGTGGAGAACGACGCGATCTACCTGCCGTCGATCCACGTCCTCCACACCGAACCGGAGGCGACCGGCGCCGACGCCATCGCCGCGGCGGCGCGGCAAGTGGCGGAGACGCTCGATCTTTCCGCCATCATGTGCTGGACCTCGTCCGGCTCGACCGGCTTGCGGGTGGCGCGCGAGCGGCCGAAATGCCCGATCGTGGCGATCTCGCCAATCGTCGGCGCCGGCCGAAAATTATCGCTGGTGTGGGGCATTCATTGCGTGATCGCCGAAGATGCGCGCGATCAGGACGACATGGTGGAACGGGCCTGCCGGCTCGCCTTCAAGGAGGGCTTTGCCAAGCCCGGCCAGCGCATCATCGTGGTCGCCGGCGTCCCGCTCGGTACGCCTGGAGCGACCAACATGATGCGCATCGCGTTTGTCGGCAGCGATGCGGGCGGCGTGGAATAGAGCGGTTCACTATTCGCGGTTCACTATTCGCTATTCGCCATTCGCCCTAATTCCTCTATCTCGGCAATTACCCGATCGGGCTCGGCATGATGCGGCATGTGGCCGACGCCCGGCAGCACGACGAGCTTGGCTTGCGGCGCCGCTGCGGCAAAAACTGCTGCGTGCCTCTCGATCGGCACGATGCCGTCGCTGTCACCTTGAACGATGACCGTCGGCACTGCGAGGTCGCGGTAGCGCGGCACTTGACGGGCAAGAAAAGCCTCCAGGCTGGCCATGTCGCACGCGTTGGCCAAAAATGCTGACGGCCGCAGCAGCAAGAACGCCGCGCTCTGTTTCAGATAATGACTCGGCGGCAGCTGCGGCGCGAACGCGGCGCGGATGCCGGGCCCGAATGCCGCGGCGGATAGCGGCAGTGCCAGCGTGTGCGCAAACAGCCAGCCGGCGAGCGGCGCCGCCAGCACGCGATAGAGCCGCGTCATGCGGCGCAAATGCGGATGCGTCGGCGGCGACAACAGCACAAGCCCGGCGGCGCGCTGCGGATGATCGAGCGCAAAGGTCAGCGCCAGCGCCCCGCCCCAGGAGTGACCGACGAGCAGCGCGCGAGCCACACCGAGGCGATCCAAAATCTCGCGCAGCACCGTCGCTTGGGCAGCCGGCGAGCTGAACCTGCGACCCCTGCCCTCGCTCCAGCCCTGGCCCGATCGGTCGATCAGAATGACCCGATAGCGCGCTGCCAGCCGCTCGCCGAGCGCAAGCCACATGTCCTCGAGATTGCAGCCGGCGCCGTGCAGCAAGACGAGCGGCGGCGCGCTCGCCCTTGCATCGTTCGGCGAAAGCTCAACGACGTGCTGGCGCAAACCGTCTGCATCGATGCGGCGTCCGCGTGGCGGATGCGCTCGCGCGATCAGCCACGAGCCGGTGAGCGTGACAATACCGCCGGCGCCGAGCAGCGCGACGATGATGATGACGATAAGCATATTTCAGATGTCAGCAGTTATTTCATACCGGAGACTGCCTGATCTTAACTCATTTCTTTCGTCATGGCCGGACTTGTGCCGGCCATCTACGTCTTTGGAGCGGCAGTGCCTTTAAGACGTGGATGCCCGGCACAAGGCCGGGCATGACGACTCAGAATTGCCGCAGTCGGTTCGGAGGTCAGAAACTTCTGACCTGACTCTGGATCAAATCTCTCGCCCCTCGACCTTCTCGGTCAACGTCTTCACCACGTCGGGAATGTGCTCGAGATGCGGATCGATCGCCAATGCCTTGCGATAGGCGGTGAGGGCGTCCTTGTCGTCGCCGAGCTCCTGCAGCATCATGCCGAGCCCGGACAGTGCGCCGAAATGGCGCGGCTCGCGCGCCAACACTTCGCGAATGTCGGCGATCGCATGGGCGAAATCGTTTTTCATATAGTAGATGGTGGCGCGCCGGTTCCAAGCCTCGACATAGTCCGGCTTGATTTCGACGATGGCGTTGAGGAGCTTGAGCGCCAAGTCGTAGTCTTTGGCATCGGTCGCGACCTTCACGCGCGTCATCAGCAGCGCGCAGGTGTCGCTGCCGGAATTCATCCATAGCGACCAGATGCGCTGCTCGATCGCCTTGGCGCTGCCCTCATCTGGCGCGATCTTGAGCGCCGCGAACAGCGTGTCGAGATTATAGGTCGGCTCGCCGTGTTCGGCCCGCGGCAGCTCGCTCGGCGGCTGCACCCAGTCTTTGTCGCGCGGCTGCTGTGCCAACGCAGGCGACGCCAGCGCAATCATGATGACGGCACTGAATGCCAACGCCAGCAATCGCTCGGGAGGGAATCGTCGCTTCATGGCTGCCGACTCTAACGCGCGGCCGAACCGCAACAAGCCCGAAAAACTCTCAAAGAGCCGTGAACGATGCCGCGCAATTGGGCGCTTGTGGGGCGCTTGCTGGGGGAGTTGGGCGCAGCGAAGCGCGCATCGAGGGGCGTCTGCGTCCGACGTGGGCAGAGGCGCTGCGCCTAGGTCTACCCTCTGGCGGGAAGCCTCAGCCCTGCCGGGCCTTGAAGCGGCGCTGCGTCTTATTGATGACGTAGACACGGCCCTTGCGCCGCACAATGCGGTTGTCGCGGTGGCGGCCACGCAATGATTTCAACGAGTTACGGACTTTCATGGCATTTTTCCTTCAGTCGCGGTTGATTAGGCAGGCGCGCTGCGCTTGTCAATGTTTGCCGCCCGATCGCGGCGAAGGAAACCGCCCGCAATGAGCCCCGGATCGTCCAGTTTGCAGCTTATTTCCGGTGTCGCCGCCAAGGGACCGGCATGCTTCCTGCTGCAGGCCGCCGGCCGGCGACTGATGCTCGATCTCGGCGAAGGCCCGCCGCCAGGCAAGCTCCCGGATATCGACGGCGTCGGCCCGCTCGACGCGCTGATCCTGAGCCACGGCCACAAGGATCATGTCGGCGGCCTGTCGCTGCTCGGCAAAAAGCTTGGAGCGCCCCCGATTTATGCCACCGCGAGCGTGGCGTCCGCCTTGCCGAAAAATCTCGAAGTGCGGCCGCTTCCGATCGGCGGCAGCACCGACCTGCTCGGCATCGAGCTAACGACCGGCCGCAACGGGCACGCGCCCGGCGGTGTCTGGCTGCACTTCGCCGTCAGCGGCGGCGTTCTCTATACCGGCGACTGGTCGGCGGAATCTATCCTTTATGCTTATGATCGACCCGCCAAGCCGGCGGCGACCGCGCTCCTCGACTGCTCTTATGGCGGCTACGACGAGCCGATCGCAGAGTGCTGGCGCGAACTCGCGCCGTTCGTCGAGCGCGGCCCCCTGCTGCTGCCGGTGCCGGCCAACGGGCGCGGCCCGGAAATCGCGCTGGAGATTTTCCGCCGCGGCTTAACGCAGATTTTTGTCGATGAGGCGATGCGCGATGCGCTGGCGCGGCTTGCAACAAGCGACCGCGCTTCGCTCCGCGCCGGCGTTGCCGAGGACATCACGCGGCTTGCCGCGGCGGCGAAACCGATCGACGCCTCGCAGCCAAGCGGCGTGATGTTGGCCGCTTCGGCCGATGGCTCGTCAGGCGCGACCGCGCGGCTCCTCGCTGCATGGGAGCAAGGCGCCGAGCCCGCGATCGTGTTCACTGGTTACGTGACGCCGGGAACGCCGGCCGAGCGCCTGGTCAAAAGTGGCCGCGGCCAATTCGTGCGCTGGAACGTGCACCCGCGCCTGTCCGACGTTGTCGATTTGGTGCAGGCGATCAAGCCGCGGACGGTGATCCCCGCGTTCTGCGACCGCGCGCAACTGCCCCTGCTGGCCGAGAAACTGGCGCCGGCGCGCGCGACGATGGCGCAAACGGTCGAGCTGTAAGGGCCTTGCTCGCCGCCAGCGACGCACCGCAATCATGGGGTCTCACGGGCGCCAAGCAATGTGTTGAAATCTTCAAGCATGCGCGCGGCGATCGGTGCGACGCCGAATTGCTCGGCGGCACGGCGGCCGGCAGTACTGATGCGGCGCATCAAATCCGGCTCGCCGATCAGGCGCGCCAGTTTGGCGGCCAAGTTCGCAGCCGGATTGCTGCCACGATGGTCGAAGCTCAATCCGGTCATGCCATCCTCGATGTAGTCGGCAAAGCATTCCAGTCGCGACACCACCGCGGCGCAGCCGGCGGCCATGGCTTCAAGCGGCGCCAGCCCGAGCGCTTCGCCGGTCTCGGCCAGGCTCGGATAGACGAACACCGAAGCGCGCCGATACTCCGCGGTCAAAGCCTGCTCGTCGAATATCGGGCCGACGAAATCGCAAGCGATGGCGCGCTCGGCGGCGAGCGCTTGCAGACCTGCCAAATAAGCGTCGCCATCGCCGCCCTCCGCAATGCGATGCGGGCCGACGACGCGCAATGTCCAGCCGGCGAGCACATCAGGCGCAAGATGCTGGGACAGCTGTGCGAACGCCGCAAGCAGCACTTCGATGCCTTTTTCCCGCGCGATGCGGCCGACATAAAGAACGACGCGCTCGCGCGCGCCGGAGCCACTTGCGGCAAAATGCCCGTCGGGAATGGCGTAGCCGATAACGCGGATTTTTTGCGCCAACCGCGGCGCTTGTCGCGCCACCGCGGCGCCCACCGCCTTGGATACGACCTGCAGCCGGTCGGCCCGCCAATACAGCGCCATTTGCCCTTTCGGATAGCGGCCGATCTGCACGTAGATTTTGCCGGCGCGGCGACGCGGCAGCACGAGCGGCAGGAAAAATCCGTTGGTCAGCGTGATATCCGCCGACGGCAGCGCCGCGGCGACGCGGAGCGAATAGATCAAGTCCAGAGTGAGATTGACAAAGAGATTCGACGAACGATCAAACGAAGCAACGCGTAGATGCCTTATCCCGGCGACAATTTCGTCGTCTGGAAAACCGGCGTATCGCCGCGACACGATCGTGACTTCGTGGCCGGCGTCGCGGTACGCGCCGGCGAGCAGCAGATGGACCTTTTCAACCGCGCCGCCGAGTACAGGCGGGATCGGATAGAACGGCCCGATGACAATGGTAATGCGCACGCGGTGTCGATCGCTGCGAGGTGCGAAGGTGTCCCGTTCAGCCGGGCGCCGCCCTGTCCTTCTCGTCGCTCGAAGCGCCGCGCAGCCGCCGGTCGAGCACGGCGAGCGCGATCAGCGTTTCGGCGACCAGGCGCTGCAGGGCATAGAACCAACCGGCCCAGCCGTCGAGAATGCAGCCTTTGGCGAATAACGTGTAGAATAGTGCGCCAAGCGGCGCCGGCCATGCCATGCGGCGCAGCCGGTCGGCGCCGGTCAAGTCATGCGGCTCTTTTGTGCAAATATAGCGCGCCTCCTCGGCGGCGTAGCGCTGCTGTGAGGCAAACCAGCGCGCCAGCGGTTTACGGTCGTCGTGGAAAATCACGTGACGCAGCACCCTCACCTCGCCTGCAATGCTGACGCGGTGGCCGTGGCCTTCGTTGCAGTAAAGCGCGTTGTCCTTACGGTAGAGCACGGTTCGCGGCGGATAGAGCGAGCCGCGCAACGGCCGGCCGTAAATCCGATAGACGAATTGCGCCCGATACCCGGCAACGTCTTCGTCGGCGACAAGCGCGCCGATCTCAGCGACCAGGCCGTCGCTCAATTCATAATCGGCGTCGAGTGATAGAACCCACGGGGTTCGCACCTGCGCCAGGCCGAAATTGCATTGCGCGGCAAAGTCGGTGAACGGGCGCTCGAGGACGTCGACCTGCGGATAATCGCGGACGAGCTCCAGCGTCGCATCGGTGCTGCCGGAATCGATCACGACGATGCGCCGCGCCCACGACAGTCTGGCCAACGTGCGCGCGATGTTCGGCGCCTCGTTGTAGGTGAGAACGAGTGGCGTGATTTGTTCAAACACGCGGAATTAGCGCGCGATGCATAGTTCTTTGTAAAGCGCTTCCATTTGGCCGGCAACGCCCTGCCAGCTGTAATGGCGGCGCACGTATTGCCGGCCGGCTTCACCCATCGCCGCCGCCCGCGCAGGATCGTCGAGCAACGAAGCGATCGCGGCGCTGAGCGGCACCGCGGCGCCGTCGACGACCAGTCCGCCGCCGGACTTGGCCACCGCTTCCGCGGCGCCTACTTCAGGTGTAACGATCGCCGGAATGCCGCGCTGCAAAGCTTCCAGAACGGTGTTGCCGAAACTCTCCGAATAAGACGGCAGCACCAGGACGCGCGCTAAGGCGAAGACGTACTCCTTGTCCGACCCGCTGACGGTTCGCGTCACCAGGCGGACGCGCTCGCGTACGTTCAAGGCACTGGCGAGCTGCAGCAATTCGGTGGCCAGGTTTTCATAATCGTTGCCGACGATGGCGAGGACACCGAGCTCGGTTTGCGCAAAGGCGCGCAGCAGCCGATCGAGACCTTTGACGCGCGCCAAACGGCCGAAAAACAGAGCGAGCGGCCCGCCGCCAGCGAGCGCGGCGATGTCCGGCGACAGCGCGTCGTGCACCGCGTCGTCAACTTCCTCGATAGCGTTCGGCGCTACGATCAGGCGCTTGAGCGGCCAACCGAACCGCTCCAATTCGCAGCGCTCGAGGTCCGAGGTCAGGTGAACCGCCGCCGCCCGCTCCAGGTTCGATCGTTCGATCAACGCAATCCACGCCGTCTTGACGAAGCGATTGCGGCCCTCGATCAGCCGCTTGACCAGCATGCCGCGCGGCGAAATCACGTACGGCACGTTGGCTGACTGCGCGCTACGCGCGGCCTGCCATGTCGGCCAGAGAAAAACCGAATGTAGATGCGCGACGTCGTAATTCGCCATGGCGTCACGTAGCGCCCTGCCCAGAGCCGGCGCGTAGGACAGCCGACGCAAGCCGGGCGACGCGAAATAGCGGACTTTGACGCCGTCCAACATGACCGGCTCGCAGTGCGGCACCCGACTGTCGTGCGGCCCATCGATGCTGGTGGTGTAGACCTCGACCTCATGGCCGCGCGCCGCAAGCGCACGGCAAAGTCCGTGGACGGCGAAGATCGGTCCGCCATAGCGTCTGGCCGGCAGATAGGTCGGGACTACGTGCAAGAGCCGCATGGATCTTCGGGTCGGACCGGATTGCGCTCGACGATCTCGGCGGCGCGTCTCACCGGAGAAATTTCATGAGGGCCGTCGCGCCGCCACGCCTCGTCAGCTCAGCGGCCGACGCGGCTCGACTGCACCGCCACCGTTTTTTGCTGGAGCGGGCCCGGCCGCCGCAAATCGGCGCGGCCTCAATCTCGGAAGGACGGCAAAGATGCAAACGCCGGCGATGGTTTGGAACAACGTCACCATGGTGAAGGAGAAATCGCTTTCGACGTTACAAAGGGTAAGCGTCGAAGCGATCGCGACCAGCATGGCGATCGAGGTCGGCCCCGCCGTGGCGCTGAGGCGCATGAGAAAACCGCACAGCGCGCCGAATACCGCGCCGACGATAGCGACGCCGACATTGCCAAAATTGGCGTAAGCCTCGGACACCATGCCCCAGCCGATCGTGGTCTTGCCGGTTTCTTCCGCGGTTTCGCGGCCATAGCGCACGCTGAGCAGGTTCAGCACTGCCTGGCTTTGGACCTTATCCGACTCCAAGAAGCGGGGCACCAGCATTTCCGGCAGCATCGCGTAGGTTTCGCCTTCGAGGTAAGGGATGACCCTTGGCGTTGCCTCCTGCACGGCCAACACCATGTGCAGGAGCGACGTGCGCTCCAACAGTGTCGGATTATTCCTGCCGCCCGTCGATCCGATGTTGCTAATTCCTTCGACGAACCAATCCATCAGCATCTGAGGAAGTTGCGTCAAGGAGGTGGTTTGCACGGTCTGGCTATCGCGACCCCAATAGGCCTCACGCACCGTGTATTTTCCGGCGTTGAGAATACTAAGGAGCGCGAAGGTCAAAGCGATACCTACCCAGGGAACCCGCTTCGTGCCCAACACATAGCCAAGCATGACCGCGGCGATATTCATGGCGCCACCGACCAGGAACAAGCTGCTCATCGACAACGCGGTCACCGCGAGAACGCCGCCCAAGGCTAGTAGCCAGCGTTGCCCCCGCAATAGCCCGGCACCTCGCGCATATCCGGTCAGATAGCAAGCCACGTAAGTCAACGGACCCACACAGGCGCGAACGGCGCCCGAGAGGCTACCGAGAAAGCCGAGCTGGCCAGCCGCCGTTGCTGCGTTGAATATGAGGCCGGCAGCAAGACCTGCGAATATCAGTCGATACAGATCGTCGATCAGCGAAATATTGCGCAGCGACCGTTCCTTGATGGAGCGCGCATACCTTGTAGCGCGCCTCGCCGGCGCTGCTGCTGTCTTGTGCCGTCGCACGTCCAAAAACGGCCACGCCGCGAGCGATGCCGCCGTGAGGAAGCATCCAACCGACAATGCCGCCCAGACAAGTTCCGATGACTTGTAGATTCGCAGCGTGTCGCCCACGAGCAGCGGCATCGCGTAGTACAAATAAAACAACGCCGCTACGACCGGCAGCACGGGTATGCCAAAAGCGCCGTAATTCACCCATATGAAAGTCGGTATGAGAACCGGCACCGTAACGCACAGATAGGCGATCGGATCCTGCGCAAAAGGGCTGAACAGCAGCAAGATCGTCGCCACGACAGCAACGAAGACACCGAGCTGCCGCGGGTTAACGGCACGGAATGACGCCTGGCCTGTGACCGTCATGCTCATGGGGGCGAAAATCCGTTCAGTCGCGCGCCGTCCAGCTCAATTGTCGTAGAGCCTGGCTGAGCGCAATCAGCACTTTAGCACGAATTGCGCTGGTGCGGCTTAACCGCCTCCATCGCGCATTCCTCGATGCCGGCAAAAGAATCATGGAATCGTTCCGTTTCTTCGACTTGCCGGAATGCCGCGTCTGCGCAATCGCCAAATCGGCAGCGGCGAATGCCGATAAAGCCGGTCTTGTGCAGGGCGGCGGCAAGGGAATTTTCATCCCACATCCAAAGGTGCGCAGACCTTCCGAACGCCTCGCGCAGCAGCGCACCCAACCCGCGCGAGCGACGCTCGCGTCCGAGCCGAGTCGCTTGCATGAACCATGAATTTGCTTCGGGTCGATCGAGCCCGGTGTCGCGCAGGTATCTTTCGGCGCGCGCCTGCAGATCCGGAACGACAAGCCGAAAGATACCGCCCGGTTTGAGCATGCCGAACGTATTGTGGAGCGCGACCCAGAAATCAGCGTGGGACAGATGCTCCAAAACGTGGCTGGCGTAAATTCCTTGCACCGAAGCGTCGGCAACAGGCAGACCTTTGACCACGTCCCCGTAACGGACGCCCGTCGGAAATACCGTGTCGCCGTGGCAAAAAAGGCCGCCGATGATCGGCAGTCTTTGCAGTCGCAAGGTTGGCGATGCGTCGAAGTTGAGCCACCCACTCGGGCATGAGCACCCACAACCATATTGCAAGTAGATCGGCGCTGAGCCACTCATGCGATGTTTCGACAAACGCTCTCGACGGCCACAAGCAGCGCCGTCTCGGTCACCGCAACGTCGAATGCCCGGGCACGCTCGAAAGCGCCGCGCCTCATCGCCGCCAACGGGAAACCGCAACGCGCCAATTTGGTGATGAGCGTGTTGAATTCGCCCCAGTCGTTCCAACGGAACACCCAACCGCAGCTCGAGTCGATCACATCAGCGGCGCAGCCGACTCGGTCGCTGACGATGACAGGCCGACCGCACGCCAGAGCTTCATTCACGGCGAGACCCCAGGTCTCGCCAGAGCCCGACGGCAGGACAAACATGTCGCCCAGCCGATAGACGATCGGCATACGGGTTTGATTCTGAAATGGCAGGACACGAAACCGCGAAGGATCGGCCGCGGCCAACGAATTGATTTCGCCGTGCAACTCCCCGGCGCCGACCATGATCAGCACTATTGCGCTGTCACGCAACTGCGCCACGGCGCGCATGAGTTCGGTCGGCCGCTTTTTTGGCTCGAATTTTCCTGCATAAAGCAGGACCTTCTGCTCCGGCGCGATGCCAAGCTCCAAGCGCCAGCGCGAGGCCTCCTGCTCCATGGCCGCCGCCGGCTCGCTGAAGCGTCGCACATCGATCGAATGCGGACATGGATAGAGCCGCGCCAAGTCGACGCCGAACCGCTGGTAATAGGCGCGATTGACCGAGCCAACGGCCAGAAAGCCGCTCGGCCAGGAAAACACACGGCGCAGCAGCGCATCCTTGATCAAGCCACGCAATCCCGCAGGCGCGCCATCGAGCAGGTGCGAATCGCCGAGAAACAGCGTGCGAATGTGCCGCCGATGCAACGCGCGGAGCAATTGCAGATGCGAGTACCAGGCCCAGCCGGATACATGTACAACGTCTGCGCGCCATGCCACGACGCGGTCGAGCAGGGTCGGGTTGCGCAGACCGAAGAAACTGTACGGCCCCGGATTTGAAGAAGTGTTGGGTACGAGCTCGAAGTCGTAACCGTCGGTCAGCGGAATGTCCCATTCGATCTTTTGTGCGAAGCCACGGTCTTCGACCGGCTGCCCCCCCGCGTGCCAGGTAAAAAATACCTTGATTTCGACGTCGTCGCGTCTGCCGAGCCGGCGATAAAGCGGCACAAAATACTGAATGGGATGCGAAACAACGAAACAGATGCGCCTGCGGCGCAGCGCGACGTCGTCGTTCAAGAGCGATTCTCTTCAACGGCCGACGGGCTCGCAACTCCGTCGAAAACGGCGCATTGCGCCTGCGTCAACGTTTCGGCCGTCCATGGTGCCATCGCGGCGTCGATTGCAGCAGAATCGAAGTTGGGCGCCCGCAGCCACTCGATGCCTCGCTCGACGCTGGCGCGGAACTCGGGCTCGGCGGGGGTCTCATCGAAAGTGGCCACAAAGACATTCGGAAACGTTGCGGCGATCCGGGTTGCCAGGCTTGCCCGATTCAACAATGCAAGCGTGGGCCTTTTGGCAAGGATGCAAGTAAACAGCTTCGACAGCGTGTAATCAGCGTGCACCGAGCCGATCAGCAATATGGCGTCGCTGTCGCGATTGGCGGCAAGCGCTTCGAAGTAAGGAACGCGTAGTGAACTTTCAGCAACAATACCCCCCACCCCGGATAACAACGCCAGCGGCTCGACCAGCTTGTAGGTACGATTTGCGGGAGCATAATTGGTGCCGATGAAGTGGAGGCGCAGCTTGGCGGCAAATTCGGGCGCACGCGCCTTCAGGTCGGCGATGCCTTGAAAGAGCACCTCGATGACCGGGGCCATGTCTGGCCCTGCTCTGCCGACCGAAACCCATTGCACGCGGCCGCAATTCGTTCGGTAGATTGTTTGTTGGACGGCGTGCTCGGCGAGAAAATCGTAATCCTTCTGACTCCCGGCGAAAGGCAAGACAGTGAATTTCGCGCCGTCGAGCCAAGGGTAGCGGCCCGTCAGTGCAGCAACGTAGCCGCGTGACACCGAAATGATATGGTCGACGGCACGCAGCGCAAAGGGCTCGAGGTGTGCGGCGATCCTCTGATCGATCCGATATTTCCACCAACCACCCGGCGCATTGTCGCTGTCGTAAAGACACGCTTCGCTATACCAGGGGTCTTGATAGTCGTACACGATCTTGCAGCCGAACCGCCGCTTCCACAGGCGGCCTAACAAGAAACTGGTGAAGACCGTGGTCGAAAAGAAGACGACGTCGTAACGCTCGCGGCAAAAGAGCCGGCTGCCGGCGCGGTGGAGCGGCAACAGACTGCGCCATCCGAGCTGGCCGAAGCCGAACCGGCGGCATTGCTTCTCGCTCCATGCCGGCACTCGCACCACGGGGATATCCGGCGGCAACGCGCGCTCAAGCAGCGGGTCCTCCGGGCAATCCGACGTCGCCGCATCGATACAGAGGACCGTGGGCTCCCATCCGAAACGGCGATAAAACTGCAATGACACTCGCACGCGATGCATATCGGCGGCGTTGATCGGCGGAAAGCGCGGACTTACGATCAAAACTTTTCGCATTCGCGTCGGCAGATCACGCCTTGCTGAGCAGCTCGTCATAGAGCGCTTCGTATTGCGGAACGACCGCCGCGGTAGAGAACGCTTGTTCGGCACGCGCTCGGCACGCGCGTCGGTCGATCGCGCCGAGTTTGGCGACGGCGCGGCAGCCTTGCTCGACGTCGCGCATGAAAAATCCCTCGACCCCGTGCCGCACGATCTCGGGCGATGCTCCGCGCGGGCAGGTGATCACGGGCGTGCCGCAGGCCAACGCCTCGGCAAACACGATGCCGAAAGGTTCGTCCCACTGGATCGGCACTATGATTGCAGCGGCGGCGCCGAGCAATTCGCGCTTGGCCTCGTCGCCGACCGGCCCGACATACTCGATGCCGTTTTTGCCTATTTCGGGCTTGATGACCTCATCCCAATACCGACGCTCGGCACCGGCTTCGGCGTAATTGCCGGCAAGCACGAGGCGACGTCCGGTCTGCTTGGCCACAGCGATAGCGAGGTCGGGCCCTTTGATTGGCTCGATCCTGCTCAGAAACACCAACGGCGCGTCTGCCGCAAAGCTCGGCTGGAAATGATAAAAGTCGGTGTCGACGAAATTCGGAACGGCTCGCCACGTGCCGCCGGATTTGCCGCCCATCGCCGCGATGAAGCGGCTACAGCCCGTGAACATCAGCGACGGGCCGGCAATGGCCGTCGCTAGCGATATTTGGCGGCCGCCGGTGAACCGCTGATAAGACATCAGTTTCGGAATGCGCGATGCGAGGAGCGGCGCCAAATAGAGCAGCCGCGAGAAGCTGTGCACGATGGACGGCTGGAAGCGCCGAACCGCTTTGTGAAGCGCGAGCGCATTGCGGACGTGTGCCCGTGCGGAATTTGCCAAAGGCTTCGGCCAAGGGACGAAAAAATCGATGGCCGCCGATGAATCGGGATGAGCGACAAGGCCCACCTGATGACCTCGGTAGCGCAGCGCAGCAAGCAATCCCGCTACGATTCTCTCGATCCCGCCGTAAAAAGGCGGCGGCACGGGCAGGAACGGATCAGTGGTGAGAAGGATACGCAAGGATATGCTTCACACCACGTTTGAACCAACAGATTCGCGTATTTGGTCTGGCGCCTGCAACCGCCGAGGCTGCGTCCCTAAGGCGGCAAGCACACATTCGATGAGCGCTGATTCCTGCCGCTCCCAACAGAACGTCTGCTCTGCAGCGCGCAGAGCCGCGGCCTTCGTACCGCGCAAGCGCTCGGGCGCACCGAGAAGCGACGCGAGCACGTCGACAAGCGCTTGCGGATTGCCGGGCTCGTAGAGTTTGACAGCGCCGTGAGCCTGCGCGGCGATTTCGCGCTGGCCGGCGGTGTCGCTCGCGATGACCGCCAGCCCGCCGAGGAGGTAATGCAGAATCTTATTGGTCACCGTCAGGTCACGGCTGCGGCAGTATTTCATTTCCCCGGCAAAACCGATGTCGTGCTCAGCGACGCGCGAGAGGAGTTCGTCGTGCGGCACTAACGGATGAAAAAACACCTGCCGTTGCCAGCTTTCGGGCAGGCGGCTCCTAAGCCATTCCTCCATTCCCGGCGCAGCTCGGCCGCGGAGATGGAGTTCGACGCCGCGATCGAGGAGCGTCAGCGCAGCGGCGAGATCTTCGAGACCGCGGCCGGGGCCGAGCGTCTGGGAGTGCCAGCAGAGCGAAATGGCATTCGGGTCGCGGCGATCTTTCCGCAGTCCGTCGACAGACGCTCGTTCCGCCCATGGGAAGGCGTTGTAAATCACGGCCGGAGACTTGCAGCCGTATTCGGCAGCCAACGCATCGCTCATCACCCGCGATGGACACGAGGCGTAGGCGCCGCGCTTGAGCAGTTCGCCTTCCAGGAAGCGTAAAAGCTTGAGCGGCCGGCTGCGGCGCGCTTGCGGCAACAGATCCTCGGAAAACCAGTCTTCCATGTCGACGCCGACGCGCCGGCCTTGGCGCGTGAGCTGCCACGCCACGTACAGGGCCGGCTCCGAATGGGCGATGAACAGGTCGGGCGTGATCTTCTGCGCATGCGCCATGAGCGGCCGGGTGGTAGAGCCGAACTGGTGTTCGCTTTCCAACCCCGTCACCGTATGAAGAACATTGGCAGCCTTGCGCTTGGCGCGGTGGAGCTGCCGCGCTGCAGCGGCGCGCCATCCCGGCCGCGTGACATCGAGCACCGGCACAAAGCGAAAAGGCGCGCCCGCGATCAGCTTTTGGTCCTGTGCCTTCAGGTCCGGCTCGAGCCACGCGCCGAGCACCTGCACGTCGCACCCAGCGCGCGCCAGCGCACTGGCAGCCTTCAACACACGCGGATTGTGACAAAGGCTGCTGCCGGTGAGCAGGACGAGACTTGCCTTGGGTGCCGCCATCGTTTGGACGCCAGCGTCAGTCACCGCTGATGTCGCCACACGGTTGACGACGTCGCTGATATTGCCGAAGCGCGCAGCGCATGCGCTGCAGGCCAGCCGATCGCGATGGTCGTGGGCGTATCAGGAGCACCGCTTGCTTTAGGAAAATGCGAAACGAGGGCGAGAACAATCGCTATGCCCGCAAGCCGCCCAACGATAGCATTCTACCGGCAGTCGGACGAGAGAGCGACGAATTGCTCGCCTGCATGGGTGGCAGATCAGTCATACGCTAGTGCCCGCCGTAGGCTTTGCCACGCAGGCTGGCAGCGCTTTGCAAATTTCCAGCCAAAGCCTGTGGCCAGGAGCTGAAACGCGCGGCCGCCGCCCGGCTTAAGTTCACTACCGCCGAGCTCGCGTGCGCGCCGTTCTGAAAGATCGACGAGATCGCGCGCTTGCGGATAGGCATTGTAGGCGAAGCGCAAATAATTGGTCGCGCAAGCCTTTTTGGCCGCCGGCGAACTGCACCGCTGCAACAAGCGCCGACACGACAGATCGATTGCGGTGAAGGCTGAGAGCAGCGCCGCGCGATCGCGCCGCCCGCTCAAACCGGGGGCGACCGTGGAACGGTAAAAGCCGCGCGCATCGCCACAAAACACCACAGCCGAGGCGGCGAGCAGAACCCGGCAGAAGTATTCGCCGTCGTCGACGAGGCTCAACGTCTCGTCCCATGGTCCGGCTCGCTCCAGCACGGCGCGCGGGCTGAGCCAAGCGAAATTAGCCATCATGCCGCCGCCAAGCCAGGAAGCGATGAGAAACTCCTCCGGCGGTAAAAAATCCCGCCAAACCGGCTCGGCCGCAAACACGGCTTCGCTCGGCTGCGCGCGAAACCGCGCCCACGCGCCGGAAGCGACGGCGCCAGCCGGTGCATCCGCCAAACGTTCGACCTGAACGCGGATTTTTTCAGGATCGAGCACATCGTCGGCATCGAGGAACTGAATGAAATCGCCGACGGCGCGCCGCAAACCGGTGTTGCGGGCGGCGGATGCGCCGCGGCGCGGGCTATCAAGTGCGACCACGCCGCGTGCCCTATAGCGGCGAGCGATCTCGCGACTGCCGTCGTTGGAGGCATCATCGACGACGACGACCTCGAGCCGCTGCCAGGTCTGGCTGAGGCACGACTCGATTGCCGTGTCGAGCCAAGCAGCGCCGTTGCGGCAAGGAATGATGACCGAAACAAGCGGCGACATGGCGGTCAGCGCGCGCTGCTGCGGTCTCGCGCCCAAACGTTGAATTCCGGAAGTGCGTCGTCATACGCCAACGGCTGGCCGGACACATCGAACAAATCGTAGCCGCGCTCGGTGAAAAACGCAGCGAAGCGCTCGCGCGAACCCCAGGATCGGGCACACAGCGCATCGTCGCATTCGATCAACACGTGCTGCGGCCGAAACCTTCCGTCGAAGTCGAGTCCGGCCAGCACTGCGGGTTCAAAGCCTTCGACGTCGATTTTCAGCACGAGCGGGCGCGCCGCGGGCCGCACCAGTTCATTGAGAACGGCTTCGAGCGTGACCGCAGCCACCCAGGTTTGCGGTCCGCTTGTCGTCGTCATAGCGCTGACCGCCACAGTTCCGGAATTCCCAGGGGAGCGTTTTGACAGCGCCAGCAAGGCCGCATCCGGACCGATTGCGGCGTTGCAGATCGTGACGTTCTGATAGCCGTTGCGCGCGATATTGGTGCGCAACGCCGAGCAGTTCTCCGCATCCGGCTCGATACTGAGAACCTTGGTACCGCGGATCGCGGCGACCGCGCAGGTGTACCAGCCGAAATGAGCGCCGACGTCGACGAACAACCCCGGTTCGGCCGCCATCAGGTGGAGCGCCAGAGCAAGCGTCTGCGGCTCATATGCGCCGGTTTTGAAGATCGCCCAGCCGATATAATCCTGCGGATCAATGGCGACGACTGCGTCGGCCGCATACTTTATTCTGATCTGCCCGGCAGCCAGGCGGCGCACGAGCCAGCGCACCAATCGGATCTTGCATGGATGCTCGAAGGCGCGGCCATAGCCAATGAGGGCACGGTCGATCGGACGCACGCCTTCGACGGGTGGCATTGTGTCCGACGGGTGGGCTTGCACCTCGGGCGATTCCGTCAAGCGATGGAAAAAATCTCGCGCCAGCGTTCGATCCACGCCGAGCGGTCCGGCGGCAGATTGTCGACGAAGAACGGCTCGCGCAAATGTTCGAGGTAGAGCGCATCGTCGCGGTCGAGCGCGACCACCCGTTCGATCAGGGCATCGAATCCCGCCAGAGCCCAGGTCCGCTGCTCGATTTCGCCGGCAATGCCATTGAGCTTTCTGGCGATGCGCGGGAACAGCTTCGTGTCCGCGTTGTGGCCGAGCGAATGCGGCGCATGCGGCAGCCGCGGCAGCAGCCGGCGCGGCGCCGACACGAAATCGTGCGCATTGATGAAGCGTTTGACGTTGAACGAGCGGCCGATCTCGGAATCACCCCAGTAGATCGGCACGCAATCGGCCTCTATGGCGTGGCTGAGCTTCTCGGTGTTGTAGCCCGGCGTCGACGAGTTCTCGAAGGCAATGACGAATTTGTAGGCGCGCAGGAACTCGACTTTGTTCTTCCAGAGGTCTTGCCCCGGCAGCGGGTCGATGCCCGGCATGTTGTTCATCGATCGGCCGGGCGCATCGATCGGCTTGTAACGTGACAGGGCACGGAAGAACGCCTCCCGGTAAGGATAGCGCTGCGCATAGAGGAACGCGCAGAAGCGCGTCTTGCCGCGCAGCACTGCGTCCCAATCCTTGTCTCGCTGCACGAGATGCGAGTCGTCGCCCCAGCGTGCGAAGCGCATGTAGCGCGGATCATTCACATATTGCGGATGCAGCACCCCGAAGGCGAAGTCGCATTCGCTCATGATCGGACGCACGTTCTCGCAGCCGATGAATACCTTGACATAGCGGCCGGCGGGCATCGGCCCGCCATAAGGACCATACAGCACGACCTGCGGCTCGCCCGATGCCTCGAAGTCGAAGAGCGGCTTGAGATCGGGCAAAATTGTTTCGATCAGCTCTTCCGGCGTAGCACCGGCCCAGAAGCGGGCAAATGCAATGCGTATTGACCGTTTGACGCCGCTCTCGCCCGACAGCGCAGCGGTCCGCTGCAGAAGTGACGCCGAATCGACCGGCCCCATCGCTCAGCAGTCCTTTCGGTACCAGGAGTCGATCACCGCATAACCCGGAAATCGCCTTTCGTAGCCGCGACTGTGCATCAGGCGGTCGATATCCTGTTCGCGCGTGGTCAGATTATGCTCGATGGAGAACAGCCGCACGTCCCAGCGGCCGAAATCGAAGGCCTCGAGGATCGCCAGCTCAGAACCCTCGGTGTCGATCGACACATAATCGATGGTCCGCGGCGCGCCATGATCCGCAAGGAGGTCATTCAACGAAACGGTGTCGATATGCAAGATCTCATGCTCGACTCGCGATTGAGCATGACCGTCGGACGCGACAAACTCCGCGATCGTGGCGAGGCCGCCATACTTCGTCGCCGCGAAAGCGACACGGTCGCCGCTCGCCTTGAATACGCAGCGGTGATCGATCCGCGCCGTCCGATAGCGGCCGAGATCGGCATGCCACACCGGATTCGGCTCGGCGAGAATGCCACTCCAGCCAAACTCGCGCTCGAGCAGGAGCGTATTGCTGCCGCTGATTCCGTCCATGGCGCCGAATTCGACAAAAAAGCCGCCACGCTTGCGCCCGGTCTCGTGCAGGACCCATAGGTCCTGGTGCTGATCGGCATTGGCGTGCGGCGGTCTTGCATCATTCACCAGGTCGCGGACGAACAACGCCTCGTCGTCGGACGCGCCACGCATGAGGCTTGCCGCGCGCAGGAAGTCGGGATCATATTTGCTATCGAGGGCGCCGAGATGGCGGCGGAACGTCGCGCTCCTGATGAGGAAGCGGGCCAAGTAGCGAAGGACGGCATTACGTAAATCGCCGACCGCCGTGCCGATCACGCGGTGACTCATATTTAAACAAAGACTCGGAACGCAACGCGCGCAGTCAAAAGATTAACCGCCCGGTATTGCGGTCGCCAGGTATTTGACCACGGCGAGACCGTAAGCCTTTAGCCCGCGCTCGTTGAAGTGCATGTCGTTAGGGATGTAAAAGTGCTCGGGCTCGGCGCCGATCGCTGTCTTCAGGTCATCGGTGGCATCGTAGAATCGAACATTGTGGCGCACCGCGACTTCGTCAATGGTATCCGAAACGACGCTGTTGAACACGTCGCCCTTGGTGTGCAAGTTCTCCAGATGCGGGTGATGGATGTAGATGAGGCCCTGCGGACTGCCCGTGAGGCTCACCACGGTATGGGTCAAGTCTTCCAGCGTCGCGGCGAAGTACGCGATGGCGGCGCCGTATCTCGCCCTTGCTTCCGCAATGGGCACCCTCGAAGCCCAAAATCCATCCTGTTGCATGTTGTGACGGTATTCCGCCGATAGCCGTGGATAGACTATCCTGGTGAAATACAGCTTGGCCAATAGCCGCTGCAGATAGAGCGGCTTTTTGCTGGCTGCCGCCAGACCTTGGCGAAACTCCTCGGCCAACGGCGTTCGCCGCACCGCGACGATCGAGCCGGATTGGTCGCGCACGACCAGATGCCGATAACGGTAATAGTCGTCCCAAAGATCGGTTTCGTCGACGTCGATGATCACCACGTCGGGCTTCACCTTCGGGATCAGCTTCTTTGCCTGCGGCACGTAGATGGACGGCGAATACGAGGAGACCCCGGCATTGATTACGCAGACATCCCTATGCAGCACGTCGCGGAAATAGTCGCGGACGTGGACCGGAATCGTATGGTCGATGTCGAGCCCCTGCATGAACGAATCGCCCATGAACAGCAGCTTTGGCGCGCATCGAGCGGAATTCGCCACGCGCATGCGGCGGAGGCCGTCGGCGTTCCACTCGGTCTGGCTGGGACGAAACGTGTGATTGAGTTCGTTGGAGAGGCCGAACGCGATCGCATTTGAGCTTACGTTGAGATCGTACAAGGGCCCGAATATCTGCTGCGCCCGTAACGCTATTTCGGCGAGCGCCAACATCAATACCAGGTTGACCGCCACCACCCACCCGCCGCGACGAAGCCGCTGCGCTAACGGTCTCTGCTTCACCGGCTCGACGTGGTTCGTCATACGGCCCCCGCAGAAATCGTTGCCGCCGCCCTCCGGACTCCACGAACATCGTCGAGAATTTGCAGATAATGATGGGAGCACTTCTCCAAGGTCAAATTCTCAAGGATGTAGTCCCGTGGCGCCATGGCAGCCCTGCGGTCGAAAAATTCGCCAAGCCGCTCTGGAAATTCTTCGATATCCCTGAAACGCACGCCGCAGCGCTCGTCGAAATAGGGCACGCTCGTCGCCGGAACCTCCGGATCATCCCATGCGAAACGGTTCGGATCGAGCCACCAGCCCTGGTCCCAGGCTAAAACCGGCACGCCGGACGCCAGACACTCCTGATACGCAAGCCCCTGGCTCTCATGCTCGCACAAAAACAACATTGCGCGGCTCCGCCGCAGCGCCTGCTGGTATTGCCGTTCATTGTACCGCCCATAGCGAATTTCCGTGAAACTGAGCTTGCGGCGCTGCAGTTCGGCCTTGATCGGCTCGAGCAGACGCGGCACCATTTCGTCCCGCCGCCACATGATCTTGTCATAGATGAGAAAGTCGCATTGCTTGTCGCGCGGATTGCCCGGCACCCAAGATTCCGTGTCGATGCCGACCGGCCAGATTTTGCATTTATCGCCGAAGTACGGCTTGAAGATGTCGTTGCACCATGCGCAGGACTGCAGATACGCAGCAACCGGATAGTCGTCGCAGAGCGTCGGCCATTGGCTCGGATGGATCATCAGCGCTACGCCACCGACAATTGGATTCGCGCGATCGTAACCTTGTAATGCGAGCCGGCTGCGGCCAATGACTCCAACCTGATCGTCGTCGCGCAAGAGAGCGAATGGCAGATTGACCTCATAAGGAACTTGGAGGCGATCGAGCCCGAGACACAGATTTATAAGCACTTTGTCTATGCCGCCAGGCCGGTATGGTCCACGCACGACCCGACGGATCAATGGCCGAATAAACCGGTCGCCGGGCAGCCAGCGATCCCGCTCCGGCTCTCGCACGAAATAAAGACAGACCCGGCTCACGTCGCCTCCAACTCGCTTAGATCTGGCCGAAAGTGTCTGCTACCCCAGGGTTGACAGAAGAGGCAAAGGCAGGAGTCCACTGGCGTCGCCTTTCCTCAAACCTGATCGCGCTGTGGCGGTCGAGAAAGCTCCACCAATCGGGATGATCGGTTCGCGAATTCATGACCCGCCAAAACACGTGCGGCCGACGAACCAGGTCTCGAAATAAGCGAATCCAATCACCAGGCTGAGAATGCCGAAGCAGTCGCAGACAATGCCTCTCGGTCACGGCGGCCAACATCATTGTTGTCGTCACCGGCGGACGCATACGGCGCGCCTCGGCGAACAGTCGTGCAAAGCCCTCGTCGGAACATCCGCAGTGCTTCAAAAAGGTGGCCGCAAGGATGGTCTGGACGGTGGCCCAGTCGGACAAGCTTTCGGAGCGTGCAGTTTGCTGCGTTCGACAAAATGCCGCCAGCGGCGTCGGCAAGAACAACAACGGATGTCGAATCATTCGCTCCCGAAATGACTCGGTCCCGGCAAAAGGCAAATCGGCCGGCACTTCAAAGGAATCTCCGGGACAGGAGCGCATCATCATGGCGCCGTTGCTGTGAAGCGCGCCAATCACCTGGCGAAACCGGCCGAATTCCACGAGCTGCGGGCCGAACGGAACTTGTGCCGCATTGACCAGTCGGCCGGTGTCGTGCCACGAGCCGTCCGGCAATTCCTCCCATATTTTTTGATTGCACCATGCCATCGCCACTTGCGGGTTTGACCGCATTGCGGCAACCATGACCTCCAGAAATTCGGGTTCCCACCAATTGTCGTCCTCCAGCAGACAATAGAACGGCGCGTCACAGGTACGGTAAAATAGATTGAACGTGGCGGTGGCACCGATTCTGCGCTCGTGTTGGTGCAGCTCGATGCGTGCATCTGCCAGAGATTTCACCAAACCGGCCGGAAAGGCGTCGTTCGGATCGTCATTATGCACCTCGCATATCCAGTCGCCGAGGCTCTGTGCAAGCAGGCTTTTCAACGCGCGCGGCAGCGTAGCGGGGCGCCGATAGGTCGGCACAAACACTCTCACCAGAGGCTGCCGCTCAACTCTCGACACGCTCGGAAGTCCGCTTGCCACGAGCGACTCGCAACGCCTCAACGACCAATCTTCGGCAATGGAATTGCTTGCCGCGCCAGGACCTAGATAGGCGGCCGGAGTAAACCCAAATCATCCGCCGGATGAAATCGCCCGGGCCCAATCGCCTGGTCCATGCGGTTTTCGCATTCGCAGCCAGGCTCTGGATATCCATCGTCCGTCCGCTACCAGATTTCGATGCCCCGCAGGAATTGCCGGACGCTGTCAGCCTCGCCGGGCCATTCGGCAAGATAAAGATCGAGCCATTCGGCAAGAATGATCGGCCGACCGGCGCGCAGGTCCCGCACGATCGGCAGGCTGCCGCAAAGGCCGGCAACCACGTAATCAGGTTGCAGCTGCGGCAGCATGAACTCCAAATTCAGCGGATGATCAATCTCATGAATGCGCGCGGGCAGATTGGCTCGCATCCATTCGACGAGCAACCGCTCTTGGCCGCCGTTCGCCCCCGGGTGCCATTTCACGGCCAGCGTGCAATCGCAAAGCTCGCGCGCCTGCTCGGTAAAAATCCGGGTCAGGGCCCGCTGATAGACGGAGCGAAACCCATCGTCGTCGCCAAGTCCGAACAGCAGCAGCAATACCAGCGGCTTTGCGCCGGCGCGTATCGGCGCCAGCAAGGCTTCGACCTCGCTGCGCAAGCGCATCGGCAGGCCGTCGTAGGTCGCGGCGAAAGCGTCCATCGATATCAGCGCCGACGCATCGACGCTGTTTGCACTCCATGGACTCGGCGCGGCGAACGTGTAGGCGCGATCATAGACGATGCGGTCGATCCGCATGTCCACTCCGGCCGACCAGCGGAGCCACGGGTAATAGACGTGGCGTTTCGCCACAGACCTATTCCGCCAGTCCGCTTCAAAGCGCCCTTTGAGCTCTCGAGTCATTGCGTCTTCAAAATTGAAGCAGTGCGGAGTCTTGACGTGAATCGAATGCCGCAGCGCTGCGCGCGGCAAGGTGACGTTGAAGTGGAATGGGTCGGCGGCCCAGAGTTCGGCGCGCGCCTCGTCGATGCCGTTCGCCGCCATCCAGCCGTGCAGCTTCGCAGCATCCTCGCGCAATCGACGCGGCGCCTCGAACCACCAAGCGACGGCGTGCTGCGTCCGCGGCTTCAGCGATGCGAAATCGCGCATGTCCAGCATGCCATCGAACCCCGCTTCCGGCGCAATCATCGACATGATCCGGTCCAGGGAGGCGGCAAGCGGATGCCAGATGAGAAACTCCCGCGCCGGCGGCCGCTGCAGGTGACGGCGCAGATGCAGGATCACCATGAGGTGCGTGACATCGCATGTGGTGAAAATCCGCGCCGAGGGGACGATAGGCGCGTCCACGGACCCGATTGCCGCGTCACTTCGCCGATCTAGCATGCGACCGGCTCGGTTGCGTCCGCGGCATAATCTCTCTTCTTGAATACGAGGTTCATCATCGAGCCGAAGAACGGTACGCGTTCCGCGCGCGCCGCGGGACTCTCGATCATGGCGACGACCTTGCGAAGATCGTTCGAATAGTTCTCGTAAGGGGTGCCCAGATACGGCAGATCGTAGGCGACGAGAGCGAAGCGGTCGCCGAACAGCTGCATCAAGTGGCACCGCGTAAACCAGTAGCGATGCTCCACCTTGTTGGCGAGCACCCAGTGCTCGCGCTGGAGCTGGGCCAGAATCGATTCGGCATTTGGCGTGGCCAGCACGAACAGGCCTCCGCCCTTGCCGAGGCGAGCGCCACACCAATTCGCGACGTTGCGCAAATCCGGCATGTACTGCAGCGTGCCGCGGAACAGTATCGCGTCGAACGTCGCCCCTTGCGGAATACCTTCCAGACTAGGGTACAGCCGAAGCGCGGGATGCGCTTGGGCGCACGCCGCGCGGGCCGCGCCATCCACTTCGACCGCATGGACTTCGCAGCGATCGAGAAATTGCGCGGAAAAATCTCCCGTTCCAGATCCGACGTCGAGGATCCTGACATCGCCGGGATGCAGGAAGCGCCGGACGTAGGCGGCATCGAGCTTGTACATCAGTGTGCGCTTGTCGCGCAGCTCGCCATGCTCGGCGTCGCGTGCGGCATTGTAGCCGTCATAGAAACGCGCCACATCGCCGGCCGCCACCGCGGCGCTCGTGTAAATGAACTCGCATTGACTGCAGTGCATCAGTTGAATCTGCTCGGGTGCAAGAGCCTCGCGCTCGAACAGAACCCGGTCGCGGCTGCCGCACAATGGACATCGCTCGATCGCCTCAAACGGGATCGCCGCGGCGGTCACGGCATCATGCATCGACAGGCGCAATGAGCTTGTGCTGCACAAGTTCGTCCACGAACGGACGCAAGTCGCCGATCGGCAGGTCAAGCAGTTCGGCGACGTCGAGCAACGAATGATCGCCGTCGCAATACGCCAGAATATTCATGCGCGTACGTACGGCTGCCGGCACGCCACGCGCCCCGAGTGCCGAATAGAGCCCGCGCCGGCCCATTTGCGGTTCGCACAACACGGTGGCGCGATACCATCGCTCGCTTTCGATGGCGTCGAGACAATCGCGCAACGCTTCGAAGCTGCCATTGAGGCCCGCCGGCGTGATGAGCGAGAGATCGTCCTTGGAGGTGTGATATTCTGGATATTCGGCGTATTTCGACCGCATCACCGACACCACGGGCAGATCGACGCCAGGCGCGCAATATTGCCGCTCATCGCTGCCGCGGGCGAGAAAGCTGTAGCGCTTGTAATCCGGTGCGCGCTGCTTGAGCACACGCTGCGCGACGCGGTCGGCCAGCGTGTTGCCGTTGCGGCTCGGCAGGTACGAGTACGTCCGCTCATCGCCGACGCAGGTGACGTTGAACCCTGCGATCACGTGTCTCTTGAGGTGTTCGAGGTGGCGGCTGATGTAGAGGATGGAGCCTATGGTTTCGGGGACGAAAACAAAGCGGTAGGTATAACACCGGTCCTTCCGTTCCATTACCCACTTGGCAAGCTGCACCGTCACGACAGGGCCCGACAATTCGTTGTTCGCCATGGACGGATGGCAAACATAGGTGGATATCAGAACCTCCTTCGATTGACGCCCGGGCAGAATCAAATCGGCGTAGGTCAGGCTTCCGGGCGCCAGCGTGCTTTTGATCACTACCCGATAGCGGCCTTCCGGCAGCGCCTGCCGCTCGCGGTGGCGCAGGCAAAAGCCCCAGCTGCGATGGTAATAGCTGGTGACGTAGGGAATGGCATCCGGATCATCCGGCAGGGAATGCAGGTGACTTTGCAGCTCCGATAGATCGATTTCTTTGTCGACCGGTTCGGAATATCCGACGACGTGCAGATTGCTTTCGGCAAAATCCGCGATTTTGCGCCCGTCGGGGCGGACGATGAAGCCGGCGCTGATATTCCATTCGTCGGGCACGACCCAATCGAAACAGCGGGTGCCGCTCGGCACTTCATGGATTTTCAGATCGGGGAGCCGCTCACCGAGCATGCCGAGCGTTTGGCGAACGCCGTCGCCAGTCAGGCTTCGGCAAATAGGAAACAGCCGCTCGGCCAAAGCATACATCGACGCGCCGAGATCCGGCGCGGGCTTCACACCTTGTCTCAACGCAGCATTTGTGGCGCGCGTTGTCGCAACTGTCGAGGAGATTGCTTCGGTCATGGCGCCGCGATCAAGTCGCGATGTCCTGCCAGCGCAGGGGGTCCCCGCGTTTGAGCGGTCGCGCCGCACGGCGCCCGAGCACGTCCGGCAAATGCTTTGGCGGCAGTCCATGACCGGGCCGGATCGATCGAATATTTCGGGATGTCAGTGCTTCACCGGCTCCGACGTCCTCGACCACATAGAGCGAGCGCCGCAACACGACGTTGTCGCGTTCTGCCGCGCTACGCGCGTAGTCTACTCGGCCAAGCGACAGCCAGGCCGCGCGGCAATCTTCGACCAGGCGTTTGAACTCGTCCGGCTCCAGGCTGAAAGCCGCGTCGGGCCCGCCATCCGAACGCCGCAGCGTGAAATGCTTCTCGATCACACAGGCGCCAAGCGCCACCGCGGCGACCGCACAGGCCGTGCCCGGGGTATGATCGGAAAGCCCGACAACCACACCAAACGACCGGGCGAGATCGGCCATGGTGTGCAGGTTGGCCTGCTCGTAGCTTGCCGGATAGGACGAGACACAATGCAGAAGGATAATGTCCTTCGCGCCATTGTGCCGCGCCATCGCGACCGCCTCGGCGATCTCGTCGCGGGTGGCCAGTCCAGTCGACATGATTATGGGCTTACGCTGACGCGCCACACAGGCTATCAATGGGAGGTCGACGATCTCGAACGAGGCGATCTTATAGGCCGGCGCCTCAAGTTTGCTCAGCAGCGTCACGGCGCTTTCGTCGAACGGCGTCGAGAACAGCGTTACGCCAAGCTCTTTCGCGCGCCGCACCAAAGCGGGATGCCATTCGAACGGCGTATGGGCCTCGCGGTATAAATCGTAGAGCGTGTAGCCGTCCCATAGGCCGCCGCGGATGCGAAATTCCGGTGCATCGTGGGCGATCGTCAAAGTCTCTGGCGTGTAGGTCTGAATCTTGATGGCATCGGTGCCGGTGGCAGCCGCGGCCTCGATGAGCTCGAGCGCCCGTTCGATCCGGCCGTTGTGGTTGGCCGACAGCTCGCAGACGACGTAGGGCAGATGCGCCGGACCGATCGCTCGGCCGGCGATTGCCGTCTCAAGCGCCACGTTCGGGGAAGTCACGGCCGCAACTCATAGGTCTCTTGAACGATCTTGAAACCCATCCGCCGAAACATCCGTATCGATCGTTTGTTGCGCGGATTGATATTTGCCAGGTAGCGCTGACGCGCGTGCTTGCGCATCAACAGGCGGACCGCGCGAGGCCCGAGACCAAGCCCGTGCCAATGGGCCAGGATGGACACGCCGATCTCGTTTGCCGTCGTCAGATAGATCGCGCCAATGTACTCGGTACCGGACTTGATCAAATACCAGGCCGAATACGGTCGGCGCGCGATGAACTTGCAGTGCTGCTGCCAGGTCGGCATGACGCGGTGGCTGATGTTCACGTACGGCTCACGTTCCTGCAGCAGCTGGTAAAGAAGCTGCGGCGCGACCCTGGGCAGACGATAGACGCTCACCAGAGCCAAGGAGATCCTCGCCGCATGCCCGCGCCGTTGCCCTTTTCGCGCGCCGCTCACGGCCGCCGATCGGCCTCGACGTCCGCCATGACGGCGTGCATCAGTTCGGCGCGCTCCCAATCCTCCGACGTGTCGATGTCCTGCACGCGAGCGCGCGGCAGTACGACCGCGACCGAGTGGCGAGCGAACATGGCAAGCCCGCCGCGGAACGCTTCAGCGCGGCCCCAATAAAATTGCCCGGCGTCGTGATAGGCCGGTTCCAAATCCTGCGAGCGGCTGTCGATCCATTGCGGAAAAAACGGCTCGACACCGTCGCCGGACGTCACGCGCAGCGCGCGTTGGATCGCAAACGGAAACGTCGTGGCGGAAAACGCAAAGCTCTTGCCGCTGCGGATCAGCGCCTGATAGCCGCGCCGCAGGTCATCGGGCCGTAGAAAAGGAGCGGTCGGATAGATGCAACAGACAATTTCGACGTCTTGGCCATGCGCGGCAAACCACGCAAGCGCATGAGCAACGACCGCGTTGGTGCCGGTATGGTCGTCCGCCAGCTCGGCCGGCCGCATGAACGGCGTGTCGGCGCCGCAATCGTGCGCCACCGCCGCGATTTCCGCATCATCGGTCGACACCACAATGCGCTCGAACAGACCGCAGCTGCGCGCCGCTGCGATCGAATAGGCGATGATCGGCTTGCCGGCGAACGGCCGAATATTCTTGCGCGGTATCCGTTTGCTGCCGCCGCGAGCTGGAATGACGGCGATGATCATCTCAGGCGGCCAGCCGGCGCAGATGGTCTACCACGCGATCCTGCTCGGCTTCGCGCAGCGTCGCGTAAAGCGGGATGGTGATGGCGCGGGCGTAATGCGCTTCGGCGTTCGGGTATTGCCCGGGCTTAAAACCGAGCTTGCGAAACAGCGGGTGGAGATGCAGCGGAATGTAATGCACCTGGACGCCGATGCCGGCGCCACGTAGAGCGCCAAAGGCCTCGGCGCGCGAGCGGCCGCACGCCTTGTTCCAGCCGACGACGTAGAGGTGCCACGCCGACGCGCAATCGGGCTCGCAATGGGGCAGCGTCAGTCTGCTGTCGGCGAGCAGCTGATCATAACGCCGGGCGAGCGCAGCGCGCCGCGCTACGTATTCGCCAAGCCGCTGCATCTGACTAAAGCCAAGCGCCGCGGCAATGTCGGTCATGCGATAATTCCAGCCGAGTTCCTCGACCTCGTAGTACCAACCGCCCTCGCCTTTGCCGGCCAAGCGCGCCGGGTCGCGGGCGATGCCGTGCGAGCGCAGCCGCGCCATGCGCGCGGCTAGCTCGGCGTCATTTGTCAGCGCCGCGCCGCCCTCGCCGGTGGTGACGATCTTGACTGGATGGAAACTGAACACCGCGACGTCGCAGTAGCGGCAATCGCCGACCGGCGCGCCGTCATATTTGGCTCCGACGGCGTGCGCTGCATCCTCGACGATGCGGAAGCCGTAACGCTCGGCCAAATTTTTGATCCGGCGCATGTCGCAAGATTGTCCAGCGAAATGCACCGGCACGACGATTTTCGGCAGCGTGCTTGTCGCCTCGGCACGCTCGAGCTTTTCCGCAAGCGCATCCGCGCTCAGGTTGCCGGTGCGCAGGTCGATGTCGACGAAATCGATCGTGGCGCCACACGCAAGCCCGCAGCCGGCCGAAGCGACGAACGTGTTCGGCGTAGTCCACAGCCGGTCGCCCGGCCCGAGCCCGAGCGCGACGCAGGCGAGATGCAAGGCCGAGGTGGCGCTGTTGACGGCGACGGCATGACGCGCGCCGCAAGTCTCGGCCAAAATTTGTTCGAAGCGCGGCACGGTCGGGCCTTGGGTCAGCCAATCGGAGCGCAACACCGCGACCACCGCGTCGATGTCGTCGGCGCGAATGTCCTGGCGGCCGTACGGAATGGGGGGCATGTCAGCCGGCGGCAAGCTTGGCACCGTCGCTCGCGATCCAGGCACGCAGCGCCCCGACCGACATCCATTCACTGTTGGAGTCCGACGCGTAAATGAAGCCGGCCGGCACTCGACGGCCGTCCTTGATGCGCGCTTTGTTGCCCAGCGCGTCGATCGCCGGCACCACCTTATAGTAGCCGTCGTATTCGAATGTGTGGTGCGAGTCTTCGGCGCTGATCAGCTGCTCGTGCAGCTTTTCGCCCGGGCGAATGCCGACGATGTAAGGCGCGGCGTCAGGGTCGATGCCGCGCGCAATGTCGATCACCTTGATGGACGGCGCCTTCTTCACATAGACCTCGCCGCCTTCCATGTCGTCCAAGGCGTGCCAGACCAACTCGATGCCTTCCTCCAGCCGCACCATGAAGCGCGTCATCTGCGGATCGGTAATCGGCAGCTTTCCCTTGCCTTTGAGCGACATGAACAGTGGAATGACCGAACCGCGCGAGCCCATGACGTTGCCGTAACGCACCACGGCAAAGCGCGTGTCGTGACCGCCGACATAGGCGTTGCCGGCGACGAACAGCTTGTCCGAGACCAGCTTGGTCGCGCCGTAGAGGTTGACCGGGCTGCTCGCCTTGTCGGTCGACAGCGCCACCACCCGTTTGACGCCGCGGTCGATGCAGGCGTCGATCACGTTCATGGCGCCGAGCACGTTGGTCTTGACGCATTCGAACGGGTTGTATTCGGCGGTCGGGACGATCTTCAAAGCCGCGGCGTGCACCACGTAATCGACGCCGTCGAGCGCACGAGAAAGCCGCTCGCGGTCGCGCACGTCGCCGATGAAGAACCGCACGCGGCCATCGTCGGCGTAGGTTTTTGCCATCTCCCACTGCTTCATTTCATCGCGCGAATAGACGACGAGACGCCGCGGATCAAAGCGCGCGAGCGTCATCGCCACGAAGGCGCGGCCGAACGAGCCGGTGCCGCCGGTGAGCAGGATGCTGCTGTCCGCGAGACTCATGGCTGCTCCGCGCTGACCTGCCAGGGCAGCTTCATCGATAGATAGCCGTTGCGGCGATTGCCGCGCCGTGTGCTGGTGTCGTCGAGCCTGAACTCGCCGACGACCCCCGGATTATCGACTACCGGCCCGGCCGGATCGGAGCCCGAGGCAAAGCTGAGGTGCAGCTGGTAGGTGCCGGCGCCGAGAATCCTTTCGGGAATTTTGATGCAAGCGGTGCCGGAACCCGCCGGCAACCGGTCGAACGGATTGGCGCCGGCGTCGGTGCTGTCGCCCTCGTAGATCACAGTGCCGTCGAGGCGTTGCAGCTGCATGTAGCCGTAAAGCCCGGGAATTGGCCTTGTCGCCGTGTACTCGACGCAAACCATGATCGGCTGATCGCAATCGAATTGCCCGACCGGATCGCCGGCGGCCTGGCGCCGCGTGGTGACCCGTTCGACATAGAATGGCCGGTCGTGCGGCCGCGGCACGGCGCGGATAAAACATCCTTCGGCAATCGCCTCGCTCGATTCCTTCAAATAATATTCGATCGCGTCCTGCGGCGGCGCATCGATCGCGAGGCGGCCGTGATCGAGCACGATGCAGCGCTGCGTCAGGCGGCGAATCGCTGCCATGTTGTGGCTGACGAACAGTACCGTACGGCCGCCCTGCGCCACCTCGGACATCCGGCCCAAACACTTTCGTTGAAACTCGGCATCGCCGACCGCCAGCACCTCGTCGACGATCAGAATTTCGGTGTGCAGATGCGCGGCGACGGCGAACGCAAGCCGCACGTACATGCCGGACGAAAACCGCTTGACCGGCGTGTCAAGAAAATCCTCGACCTCGGAGAAGGCCACGATCTCATCGAACCGGCGTTTGATCTCGGCGTGCCGCATGCCGAGGATGGCGCCGTTAAGGAAAATGTTCTCGCGTCCGGTCAGCTCCGGATGAAAACCGGTGCCGACTTCGAGCATGCTGGCGACGCGGCCATCGAGCTCGATGCGGCCCGCAGTCGGCTCAGTGATGCGGCTGATCACCTTGAGCAGCGTCGATTTACCGGCGCCGTTGCGGCCGATCACGCCGGTGACCTCGCCGCTTCTGACCTCGAACGAGACGTCCTTGAGCGCCCAAAAATCCTCGATCGTCTGGCGCCGGTGTTTTCGCTTGGGGCGGAAAAGATCGCGAACCCCATCGGAGAGCACGTCGCGCAGCGCGACATAGCGTTCTCGGTGTTGGTGACGGATACGGTACTTCTTGCCAAGACCGGCGATCCTGATGGCCACGTCGGAGGTCATGGTTCAGTATTTCATCCGGTAATAGAGGTACTTGATGACTTCGTTCTGAAACGTGATGACGCCGCCCTCGTTGTGCCACCAATCCGTCCGGGTGTAGCCCGGGGGATCAACCGCCGGCACCAGAACCATGGCGTCGCTGCCGAACACATGGTGCATCAGCCAGCGCAGCCGCCGCGCGGCGAAAATGTCGGTCGGCACCAGAATGGCGTGGGCGCCGGTGCGCTTGGCCCAGTCGTGCAGCGCCACTGCCTCAGCGTAGGTGTCCTTGAGGTTATTGCCGAACGGCTCGATCGCGGCGGCCGGCACGCCAAGCTTCTCCAGCACCTCGATATTTTCGCGCGCATGAGAGCACAGCACGCCGAGCTGCTCGGCCGGGCTTGCGCCGATATTCGAGACCAAAATCTTCGACACCAGACCGCGGCGATAGAACTCGGCCGCCGCAAACGGCCGGTATTCGAGGCCGCCGCCGAGAACCGCCGCCGCGTCCGCCGGCGCCGGCGCATCGGACACGATCCACAGCACCGCCGCCTCGCGCAGCAGGGCGTGACGTCCGGTCCACACTGCCGCCGCCAGCAGCGCGACAGCGAGCAAACATCCGACAAGGACGCGTCGCGCCCGCCGGGGCTTTTGCGGCGCCGCAATCTCGATGCCGTTCCGCTCGATAGAAGCTGTCATATGCGGTCGGCGAAACTGTGTTCCACGCGGCGGAAATACCATAGCCCGAGCATCAGCACCGCCGCGGTGACGGCGGCGGAAATCGCGGCGCTTTGCGGATCGAGACCGACGCGGCCGCCAAGCAATGACCAGCGAAAGCCGTCGATGATGCCGACCATCGGATTGAGCGCATAAAGCGCCCGCCATTGCGGCGGCACATCGCTTGTCGAGAAGGCGATCGGCGACACGAACAGGCCGAATTGCACCAGGAACGGCACGATGTACCGGAAGTCGCGGTACTCGACGTTGAGCGCAGCAAACAACAAGCCGAGACCAAGCGATACGCCGAAGGCGAGGAGCAAAAAAATCGGCAGGCCCATCAGCTGCCATCCTGGCAGAAAGCGATACCAGAGCATGAGGAGCGACAAAAGCGCGAGCGTGATGGCGAAGTCGACGACCGTCGTCGCCACTGCGGCCAACGGAATGAGCAAACGCGGGAAGTAGATCTTGGAGATCAGATTGGCGTTGCCGATCAGGCTCGAGGCTGCCTCCGACAGCGCGCTGGAAAAGAACTGCCACGGCAACACGGCGGCAAAGACCAGGATCGGCTCCGGCACGCTGCCCGGCGGAAAGCCGATCAGGCGGCGGAAGCCGACGAAAACCAGCATGGTGAGCGCCGGCCTGATCAACGCCCAGGCAATGCCGATACCGGTCTGCTTGTAACGCACCGCCGTATCACGCCAGGCCAGAAAATAGATCAGCTCTCGATAATGCCAGAGATCGCGCCAGTAGTTCTTCGCCGTCATGCCCGGCTCGATGACGAGCCGGGCCGCGCTCATGTCGGAGCCGGATTGAAGCGGGAGCGTCACGTCGCGGACACCGTTCATTTCACCGAGTTGAAGGGCGACGCTCGTCGCCGACAGCTCGAATACTCCCGACTACCTCACGTGCGCCTCCCGCAGGCGGTAAATCGCGACCGGCGTCGAGTTCGGCCTCCACCATGAGCCGGACGACGTCCTTCATGGTGGATTGTGTTCGCCATCCGATCAGTCTCTGTGCCAATGCAGCATTGCCGACGCTACAGGCGATATCGGATGGACGGCGCAGCGCGTCGTCGACCTCAACATGCTCCGACCAATCGAGACCGACTGCCGCAAACGCAGCGCCCACAAATTCGCGGAGACTGTGCGTCTGTCCAGTGGCAATGACCAGATCGGTGGCGAAGTCCAACTGGGTCATGCGCCAGATCGCTTCCACGTATTCGGGCGCGAAGCCCCAGTCGCGTTTGATCTCCAGGTCCCCGAGCCGAAGTTCTTGTTTGAAGCCCTTGGCGATAGCGCAAGCGGCTGCCACTATTTTTTTCGTGACAAAGCGGCGCGGCCGCAACGGCGACTCATGGTTGAACAGAATGCCGTTGGTGGCGTGCAGGCCGTAGGCTTCCCGATAATTGACGACGGCCCAATGCGCGGCCGCCTTTGCCACCGCATAGGGGCTGCGCGGACGGAATGGCGTCGTCTCATCGGCGGCGCATCCGCCGGTGTCGCCAAAGCATTCGCTCGAGCTCGCGTTATACAGTCGGATGTCCTGGCCGAGGAAGCGTATCGCCTCGAGCAGGTTCAGACAGCCAGTACTGATACTGGCCATGGCTTCGACCGGTTGCTCAAATGACAACGCTACCGACGATTGGCCGGCGAGATTGTATACTTCGTCCGGACGAACTCTGTCTAATACCTGAAGCGTGCTGCGAAAATCGGTGAGAGACATCGAAAGGCAATCGACTTGCTCGCGGATACCAAGCCGCAACAAATTATCGAAGCGCGCCATCTGAGCGTCACGCGAGGTTCCAGTCACATGATAGTTTTTCGACAACAGCAAGCGGGCGAGATATGCACCGTCCTGCCCAGAGACGCCACAAATGAGAGCGCGCTTTTGCATTCTCAAGATCGGTTAAATGTCGATGACGCGGCGGAGCGCGCCGTGAAGCCGAGTTGCGAAATTGTCGAACGCAAAATAGGCAAGCCCCGCCGGTATCTGTTTCGGCCTTCGCAACGCGGCGATGATGGCCGACAGCAGCGCCGTCTGATCCTTTGGATCGACTACCGCGCCCAGTTCACCACCGCGGACGGCTTCTTGGGTCCCGTCGACGCTGCTCGCAACCACGGGCGTCCCACAGGCAAGCGCCTCCAGCACGACAAAGCCAAGCCCTTCCCAGCAGCTGGGCATGACATAGGCATCCGCGAGTCGATAATAGTCGCGCTTTTGCGCCTCAGGAATCCGACCGGCAAAGACGACTCGATCGGCGACTCCCAGCATCTTCGCCTTGGCTTCCAATCGTGGGCGATCATCGCCATCGCCGGCGGCAATGTATGCGATATCGGGCTCCGCTTCACGCAATCGGGGCATCAATTCAATAACTTCATCAAAACCTTTGGCACGCTCGTCAGACGACATTCGACCAAGCGTCATGATGATTTTGCGGCGTTCAATACCGAGCTGCTGCAAAAGTTCGCTGTTCTTTTCAGCAAGGCCGAATTGCTCGACCCTGATCGCATTCGGCAGAACTGCGGTCGCCGCGGGGTCAATGGTGCTCCAGGACAGGAATCGATCCAGCGTTGTTTGGCTGATGGAGATTACCAATTCCGCGCGAGAGGCGAGCCTACCGACCATTGGCCGAGATGGACGCCACCAACCGTCGATCCCGTAAATCGCGAGCAAAAGCGGAGCACGTTGAACATAAGCGACGAGCTTTGCCAGCGGCAGCAGGTTAATGTGGGCGCAATAGATCAGATCGTACCGGCGACCCGCGAACGCCTGCGCCATGGTGCGCCGCGCAAAACTCAGCTCCCCAGCAGTACCGGCGAGATCGTATCGCACCTTTGCCGGCGCGTTGACCGAGCCGGCATCCGCGGCACGAGGCACAACAACGATTTCGCGGATGCCATTGAAGCCGTTCAGAGCTTCCAAAACGTCGCGATTATATTGCGAGATGCCGCCAAAGCCGCCGTGCGCGTCAGTGGCCAGCATGAGAATTCGTTTGCCATCGCCGCTTCCGTTCTTCGTCATCGTCGGAGGACTAGGCGGGGAGCCTAAGCCCGCGCGATCTGATAGGCCCAGCGGCGCGCCCACGGGCAATTGGCCGAGCGCAGCCGCGGCACCTCGCGCCAGGCACGCACGCGCTCGTCGTCCTGCAGCCATTGCGCAATCGGCGTCGCGAAGCCGGTCTTCGCGCGCTTTTGAACTTCCGGCGGCACCGCACTGCTGGGGCTGTTGGCAATGAGTTGCTTGCCAGTCCCTGCCCGCAAGCCGGCGAAATCCGACCCTACGTTCTGCAGCAATGTTGCATCGACAAAAGGCACGCGCACTTCGAGCGAGTGGGCCATGCTGGCCCAATCGGTGTCGCGTAAGAGCTGATTGCGCAGATAGAGGCCGGCCTCGAGCGCCGCCACTTTGCTCCAGGCGGCTTTCGGCTCCGGCTTGAGCACCGCCGCGATGTGTTTGATCGGATCGAGGCGGCGCAGCCCCTCGCGCATGAAATCGCGATCCATCAGGCCGGCAAGCTCCCACGGCATGAACACGCCACGCCGCAGCAGATAGGCGCCCGAATAGCTGCCGGCGTACTGCAAAAAGCCAGCAGCTTTGGGATGAATGAGCGGCATCACGTCGTTCAATGACGCGATCACATGCCGGACCACGGCGCTGAGAAATGGCACGAGAGAGCCGAGCCGAGCCAGCCGCACCCAGCGCGGAATATCGCTGAACGACGGATAGCCGCCGACCAATTCGTCGCCGCCGAGGCCGGACAGCGCGGCTTTGAGCCCGCGCTCGCGCGCCGCCTTGCCGACGAACCAGGTGTTGATACCGTCGATCGTTGGCTGGTCCATCGCGGCGAAAATTTTCGGCAGGTCGGTGCGAAATTCCTCGCGTGTCACGGTACGGATCGTGTGCCGGGCGCCGTAATGCCGCGCCGTGAACGCGGCGAGCGGCGCCTCGTCGTCGCGTCGCCCGTGGAATTCATCGTAGCGCAGCGTAATCGCCTCGACGTCACGTTCTTGGCCGGCATCGCGCATCAGGCCGAGCAACGTTGCGGAATCGACCCCGGATGAAAGAAAGATGCCGACCGGGACGTCGGCGACCAAATGATGGCGCACGCTGTCGAGGAGCGCGGCGCGGATACGCTCGCGCGCGTCGGCGGTCTGGGCGGGTGCGAGTTTTTTTGGTGCCGCCGCGAACGGACAGGACACTGCAAAATAGCGCGTCGGGCGCACGGGACCGCAGCGATCGATCCACAACGTGGTCCCGGCTTCGACGGCGCGAACGGCGCTGTGGACCGTATAGGGCTCGGGCACGCTGCCGAACAAAAAGAAGCCGGCCCAGCCGGCCGGGTCCGGATCGAGACCGATGCGGCCGCCGGCGACAAGCGCCTTGACCTGCGAGGCAAAGCGCAGGGTCCGGCCGTCGTCGGCATAATAAAGCGGCTTCACGCCGTAAGGATCGCGCGCGAGCAACAAGCCCCCTCGTGCGGCATCCCACAGCGCGAAGGCGAACATGCCGCGCAGGTCGTGCACCATTGCTGCACCCTTGAGCGCATAAAGATGCAGCAGAACCTCGGTGTCCGATTGCGTGCGCAGCGCCCTGCCCTTCGCCTCCAGGCCGGCGCGGAGCGCTTTGTAATTGTAGATTTCGCCGTTGAACGCGATCACGGCGGTGCCGTCCGCACTCGCCATCGGCTGCGCTGCTTGTTCGGATAAATCGATGATCGCAAGCCGGCGGTGGCCAAAGCCGATGCGGCCGTCGGCTGAAACCCATTCGCCGCAACCGTCCGGCCCGCGCGCCGCCATGTGGTCGCGCATCGCGCGCAACTCGGTCAGGTCGAGCCGATTGGCGGCGTCATGGTAGGCGTAAATGCCGGCGATGCCGCACATGGCGTGGCGCAGCTATTAAAATCCAGACGAAGCGTTCATTGCGCCCGCCGGCTTGACCATGGTGGCGACGAGAAACGACCCCATGCGCAAGTGCCGGGTCAAAAAACGCGCGGCGGCATCCGGAATCGCGCGCATAATGCCTTGCTTCAATCGGCCGTGCGGCAGCGGCACGAGATCGCTCTTCATGCCGTAAAGCTGGATCGACGTCACCGTCAGAAAGTCCTTGCTCTCGGCGCGCCACTCCGCCGGCTTGTAATAGCGTGCGATCGCGCCATCGGTGCCGCTTTGGCTGGCGTGATGTACGCTCCGCCAGGTCCGGCCGCGGCCGAGCAACAGCCAGCGCAAGAAACCGCAAACGTGATAATTCCACCACGAACGGTAATAGATCATGACGGTGCAGGCCCCGCCCGGCCGCAGCACGCGATTGATCTCGGCCAAGACCCGCCGCGTGTCAGCCGATTGATGGACCACGCCCCAGCTCCAGACGTAATCGAAGCTGCTGTCGCGGAACGCCATGCGCTCGGCGTCCATCTGCACGATTGATCCCGGCAAAACCGACAATGCCAAACGCTTTTTGGTCATCGTCGTGGCAGTGGTGGTCAGATCGATGCCGACGAACGAGCGCGCACGCGGCGCCAGCAGCTGAGCGTGCGTGCCGTGGCCGACGCCGATTTCCAGCACGTCCTTAGCGGCAAGCTCGTCAAATGGAATTACCGCGTCGAAAGGCAGCGTGCGCCACGGCATGAATTGCCGGACCGAAGACAGAAAGCGGCGGTCGATCTCGGCAAAGTAGGCGGCGCTGCCCGGCGCGGCATCCAGCCGGTCGCGCCAGTCGTAGCGCATCGGTGCGGCTTCCCACCAGTCGCGGTTGGCGGCCTGCCAGCGCCGGCGCTCCTCGTCGTCGCGCGGATGCTGGATCGGCCGGTCGAATCCGGGCGCCTTGGCGGAAAAAGCCCGCAACGTGACGTCGTTCATGCTCTGCAGTGGTCGAGACGGCGAGCGGTGGCGCACGGCTCCAAGCTACCGCACCACGGGTGAAAACCCGCGGTCGTCGCCCGTGCACCCTGCAAGTGGTTTACCCTTTGTGACCGGTCCTGCGCAAGGGTGGGTGCTCTGCCATTTTTCAATGTAAATCAAAGCCTTGGACAGCCGGGATGAGGTTTGCGGGCTTACGGCTTATTTACCGCCGGGCTTGTCCTGCGGGCCCGGCTTCTTGCCGCTCGATCCCGCGCTCGGCTCGCGCCAGGCCGCAGGCCAGTCGACGCCTTCACCCCAGCGCCTCGCCGGCTTGGTCGGCGACGGCGTCACGACCGTCGTGCTCGGCGGGCGCCGGGCCAGAGCGGCCGCGGCTGCGGGCAGTTCCGGCGTACGCGCCGCGCTGCCGGCGCGCTCGGTCGGCGTCGTTCGCACTGCCGCGCGCACGGCGACCGTTACCGGCTCGAGCATGAGACCGCAGGCGAAGGCGACGACCGCCATGATCGCCGCGGTGCGCAGCGGGTAATCGACGAGCGAATGCAGCAAAAGGAGCGCAATGACCAACGTTGCGGCGCGCGCCAGCAAGCGGTCGAGATCGCCGCTGCCGCCAAGCTGCAGACCGCGCCAGATTTTTGCCGCCCGCACCACAAACCACAGCAGGAATGCGCCTAAGAGGCCGATGCCGAACACCCCCGATTCCAGCCAGAGTTCGGCAAAGTCGTTGTGCGCATGGTTGATGTATTGCGCAAAGAGGTCTGCCGGCTTTTCGAACATCGCATAGACCGGAATGAAAGTACCCATCCCGGCACCGAACGGCATGTACGCTTTGGCCGCCGCAACGGTGTTGCGCAGGAACACCCAACGCGAGTCCTGCAGCGGGTCGGCGGCAAGCGTCTGCATGACGCGGTAAAGGCCGAACTGCAGCACCAAGACCATGGCGATCCCCGCCGCGATGAGGATCAATCCCGCCGGGGTTTGCTTGAGCGAGCGCCGCCGGCCGGCAAGCGCAAGGGCACAAATGCCCAGCAGGCACACCATGGTCAGCGCCATGGCGGCGCGCGAGCGCGCCATGGCTTCGGCCGCGATCAGAACCACGATGGCGAGCAGGCTTAGCGTGACGGGCAGGACCGGGCCGGCCTCGACCCAATTGCGCTTGCGGCCGAGCCGAGCTGCCGGCCCGGAATCCAGCGCAAACGCGGCGGCAAACGGCAACGCTGCATAGAGCAAAGCCGCGAAATGATTTTTGTTGGCGAAGAAGCCGACCGCGTCGGCGGCGTTGGTCACCGCGAAGAACCGCAACGGACTCGCCGGACCCTGCGAAATTTGTAAGAGACCGAGGAACGAGCTGACAACGCCGAGCGCGACGAACAAGAGACTTAACAGCCGGCGTTCTCGATAGTCGAGCAGCATGAGGCAGAACAACACCGCAAATGGCGGCAGCAGTGCCAATGCGCTCAACATCGTCGCATCTGGCGACACGCTGATCGGCAGCCAGCCGGGACTGCGCTGCAACGCCTCGTACGCAGCAGCGATTGGCGCATGGCCCGGCAGCAGCGTCCAAAGCGCCGGCGGTAGCGGCACGAGCTGGATCAGCGGCACGAGCGCGATCGCGGCCGCAAACAGCAAGCCGGGCCTGATATGCCGGAACGCTTTGGCATCGGCGCGTTTGATCGCGGCGAGCCGCGATAGCGCGATCAGAAGTACCGGGATTGAGGTGAGCTGCAACAGTGCGTCCGACAAGAAACCGCTGTGCGTGCCGCCGCCCAAGACGATGGAAAGCGACAGCATGCCGGCGGCGAGCCAGAACATCGCGGTCGCCGGCAAAGCGCGGCATTGCTCGACGACGAGACCAACGAGCCGCGATCGCCGCATCGACGCCGCAACCGCACGCAGCGCAACCAGGGGGGGCCCGCGCCGCAGCCGCCACGCCGCATGGAAGATGGGTCGCGAAATCTGTGGCGCGCTACTCACGAGACGCGCTCGCCAGACGTTGGATGCGCAAATCGTCGAACCAGACCGTGCCGCTGACGAACTGTTCGGACGGCATGCGAGCGTCGAGATCGAGCGAAAGGTATTGGGCGCGGCAGCCGTCGGCGGGAACGCCAAAATCGAGGTCGATGTCGCTCCACTCCGCCGCGCGCCCGTTGATCATCGCCGTCTCGGCGAACGGGCGCTCGGGGTTTTCGGCGCAGGCTAACCGCCATTTCAGGCCGCGCGAACCGATCAGCTCGCCTTTATAGCGGACGCGCAGCTGGTAGCGGCCAGGCGTCAGCATGAGCAATTGTTTGACGCTGTGATACTCGACACGCCCGGATTCGAACGCGAGCGACAGCGCATGATCGCCGCTCTTGTCCGGCCGTTCCGCGACGTCGATGCTGACGCCAAAGCCTTGCTCGATGTGCCAGTCGAACGGCGCGCCCGACAGCGGCAATTCGAAATCGCCATTGTAGAGCAATCCGGCATCGGCCAGCTGGTCGGGGCGCAGGAATTGCAGCCAAGTATAGTAGCCAAGTTCGTACATGCGGCGCTCGACCAGAAAGCTCAGATACGCGTCCAGCTCGGCGGCTGTTGGCGGATGCCGGCTCCTGCGCAGCGCCACAAAAATATCGAGCAGGATGCGTTCGTCGACTACGGCGCGCGGCAGGTTTTGCAGGACCGCGCTGCGCCACGGCGGATCGTCGGCGAGGCTGGCTTTCAGCAAGCCCACCGCGTTGCCGTCTCCGGCGATCCGCGCCAATGCCGGCATCACGAAAGCATCGAATCCGGGTAGCGTGCGCAAAATGACGTCGGCGTAAGTCAGCGTAGCCTTGTAGTCGTTGCTCTCGGCACTGTGGGCGAGCAGCCAGTACACGGCGATGCTCTGATGCAGCGACCGCTGTGCGGCCATCTGCATGAGGCGCGCCGCCGCGGCGATGTCGCCGGCGGCCCCGGCCGTCTGGCCCAGGATGCGCAACGCGCGCGCGTTGAGCGGGTCGCTCAGCACGGCGGCCTCGGCCCAGGCGCGCACTGCCGGAAGATCAATGCCCGCCTTGGGGTCGATCATGCCGAATTCGGCAAAATCACGCTCGGCTCCAGACGCGCGCGCCGCATCGGCAGGGAGCAGCGCGGTCGGTTCAGCGCCGCCGCTTTGGCGCGGCTGCAGCGCTTGCGGCGCGCCGCCGGCCGGTGCGACCGACGGCGCCAGCGGCGCATTGATCGCTCGATCGGCGAGGTTGAGCAGTGCCGTCGGTTCGCGCCGATTGAGCCACAACGCGGCCTGCGGAGCGCCGTCAGCCAAATAAGCGGCGAGGCTACGCGACAGCACCAGCCATGCCAGAACGACGCCGCACAGCCCGAAGCCGATGAGGCGCAGGCGAAGCATTTTCGCTGCAGCCGCCATGATCGATGGCTCGCCATGAGTGCTTGCGGCGGTGACGGTGCGTTTCGGCATCACGGTTCGCTTTACGCGTTTAACCCTACTCTACGCCGCGCCAAGTACGGCAATGCCGTGGTTGCATCGGGCACCGGTCCGACGCGCCCCACTCGCTAAACCGGCCGGTGCAGCAGCATGGCAAGAGCGCGGCGGAAGAAGCCAAGCTTGCCGGCCTGGTAGGCCAGCCAGGCCTCGCGCTGTCGCTCGCGGCGCCGTGCCAGCGCGGTCGCCAAGTGATTTTTGCGCTTGTTGCGCGAGCCGGCTTTGCCGCCGCGGCGGGACGAATTGCCGTTGGCGGCGCGGCGTCGCGCGTCGTAGGCGGCGCGCCGCTCCGGCGTTTTCACATCGTTCCAGGCGCCGGTCACGCGGCTTGCGAACACGGCGCGCGCGCCATGGGCATCGCGATCGGGATGCAGCCATTTGAAGAGCAGCGCCGCGTGGCGCCGCAACTCGCCGGCGCTCGCCGCCGCGTCGGCGCCGAGCACGCGATAGGAGTCGGCGTCAGACGCAAACAGGATCTGCTCGATGAAAAACGCAGCTGCGCGCCGGATCGTCTCGGGCGACCGCCGCGTCATTGCCGCGGCCTCCCGTTCGGCCTCAACCTCGCCCGCGGCAATGCGCAGCAACAGCACCACGCCATCCGGCAACGGCTCGGACCTGATGAGCCGCACCTGCGCGGGCACATGCAAGAGATCGACGGCAAGCTTCAACGCCGTCCGGCCGGCCATCATCCGCTCGCCCGTGAACTGGTCAATTTCTCCCGCTGCGCCGGGTCGGCAACCGCAACGACGGCGGACGCAGCGTCGTGGCCGTGGCCGTGGCTGTAGTCATAGCCGTAACCATAGCCGTAACCGTAGCCGTAACCGTAGCTGTGGCGCACATCGAACCGGGTGATCACCGTGCCGATCAAGCTGGCGCGCGAGACCTGCAGGCGCCGCACCGCGGCGCGTATCAGCTTGGTCCGCACCTGGCCGGCACCGACGATAAAGATCGTAGCAGTCACTGCGCTCGCCAGCAGCGGCGCGTCGGCAAGCCCCATCACCGGCGGACTGTCGACCACGATCAGGTCGAACACTTCGAGGCCGACCGAAAGCAGCGATAGGAGCCGGGAGGTGCCGAGCAGATCCGCGGCGTTGGGCGGAATCGGACCCGACGCCATGAAGGCGAGGTTCGGCGTGTCGGTCTGTTGTAGCACCTCCGGCGGCTCGCAGGCGCCGGTCAGGTAATTGGAGAGACCGCTCGAATTCTCCAGCCCCAGTCTCAGATGCAGCGTCGGCTTGCGCATGTCGGCGTCGACCAGGAGCACCTTGAGCCCGACATTGGCGAAGTGCCGCGCCACCGTCAGCGCCGTGGTCGACTTACCCTCGCCAGGTCCGGCGCTGGACACCAGCAAGGTCTTGGGCAGGCCGCTTTCGGTGGCAAGCTGCAGGGCGGTGCACAGCGAGCGATACGCTTCGGAGGTATGCGAACGCGGATTGGCGAGCTCGGCGTCGGTCGAGTCGGTGGCGATTTTCGGAATAATACCGAGCGTGACCAGGCCGGAAATCCGTTCGGCGTCCTCAGGCGAGCGCACCGTGTCATCGAGATGCTCAAGCAGCAGCGCCAGCGCCAGTGCCAATCCGAGCCCGAACACCACTGACATCATCAGCGCGCGCGACAGGTTCGGCGACGACGGCCCACCGGGCAGCGTCGCCTTGTCGACGATGAACACGTTGTTGGCGCCGACCCCGCCGGCGACGTCGACCTCCTTGTAGCGCTGCAACAGGCCGTCGTAGAGCGTCTGGTTGGTGTCGACCTCACGCTTGAGAATGTTGTACTGGATGCTTCTTTTCTGCAGATCGAGTACGTCGGCCTTCAGCGTCTCGATGCGGCGACGCATTTCCTGCTCCTCCTGCAGCGAGGATTCGTAGGCCGCCTTGTAGGACGCTTTCAGCGTCTTCTGCTCCGCCGCCAGCTGCCGGTCGACTTCGGCGATCTGGCTCGAGATCTGCAGCATCGCCGGATAGCTCGGTTTGAAGGTCTGCAGTTTTTCCTGATAGTCCGCTTCCAGCGCATTCCGCTTTGAACGGAGCGCCTCGATTGTGCCGTTGGAGAGAAGCTGCGGCAGATTGATGGCGGTGGCCGCGTCGAGCTGCTTCCACAATTGTTCGTTCTTGATCCGCTCGGAGATCAGCGCGCTGAGCGCGGCGTTGGCGCTGGCCAGATTGGTCTCGGCGATCGACGCCTTGTTGTTGGTGTCGACGATCTCCTCTTTTTGCGCGAAGTCGAGCAACGTCCTCTGCGACTCCTCGAGGCGCAACTTCAGGGTCTTCAGCTGCTCCTCGAGAAATACCTTGGCGTACGAATTGGCCTGAAACCGCTTATCGAGATTGGAGGCAATGAAGGCGTCCGCATAGGCAGCGGCGATGTTCTGCGCCCGCGCCGGATTAGGATCCGAATAGTCGATATTGACGAGCCGCGAGCCGAGCACCGGCCGCACCACCCTGTTGCCGAGCACAATGCCCGCCGCGGCGCTTTCGCGCGCCGCGCGGGGCGGCGCCTGGCGGTTGCCGCCGCCGAGACCAAGGAGCCGGGCAAGCGCGTGCCGGATCGAAAAGTCGCGCGGCGCAAAGAACGATTGATCGTCAGCGAGCTTGAGACTGGAGGCGACACGCTGGGCAATGGTCGGACCATTGAGCAGCTCGATTTGCGTGCGCATGAAATCGCCATACGGTCCCTCGACCGGCGTCACGTCGCCGGCCTGGACGATCTTGGCCGTATTGGGGTCGATCTGCAGGCGGACGGTCGAAGTATAAAGCGGCGTTTTCATCAGCGTGCTGACGGCGCCGAGCACGATTGCGGCGCCGACGATGCTGACGATGAGCCATTTCCGCTTGATCAGAATGCGCAGGTAATCGTGCAGCGTCAGCCCGAACACCTGCGGCGCATCGGCGGTCTCGCCGTACGCGACGGGCACGGCATACGGGTCGCGCGCGACCGGCAAGGCTTGGGCGAGCGGGACTAACCCGCCAGAGGGCGCATTGCCGTCCTCCGCTGCACCGCGCTGCTGGCTCATGATCTGCCGCTCATCGCTTCGCCGCTCACATCATGGGCACGAATATTGCGGCGGAGGTTGCGAGCGGCAGCACGCTCAAAATATTGTGCAGGGCGACTTTGGTCGACGACGTGTCGGCGACGACGACGTCGCCGGGCTGCAGTTGCGGGTCCTCGGCGTCGCCTTTCTTAACCGCGTCGATGTCGAAGCGGGCGACCGAGCGCCTGCCGTCGATGGTGCGGAAGATGACGACGTCGCCCGAGCCGATGGTGCTGTCGATGCCGCCGGCCATGGCGATCGCCTGCACCAGCGAGGTGTTGCCCTTCATCGGATAGACGCCCGAATTCTTGACCGACCCCTCCACCGTGACGCGTTGGCTGTTGTATTCGCGCACCAGCACACTGACCTGCGGCGAACGCAGGTATTTGTCGCCGAGCCGTTTGGCGAGATCGCGCTCGACCTCGTGAGTGGTCTTTCCGGCGGCCTGAACTTCGCCGATCAGCGGATAGCTGATCTGGCCGTCGTCGCCGACCTGCACGGTTTTGGACAGGTCCGGCACCTTGAAGACGGAGATATCGAGCACGTCGAGCGGGCCGATGCGGTAGGCGCTGTTGCCCGGCGTCGCTCCGGCAGTGAGTTTGCGGGCGGCTTCGGAGGCAGCAGCAGAATGAATAGGCGCGGGCGAGGTGGCGGCAAACGCGGTGACGCCGCCGTCCGTTGATTCATTCGTTGCACCGGCGGTGCTGGCGGCCGTGTTGGAAAAAACCCCGTTACTGCTTGAAGAGCCGGCGCAGCCGGCGAGGCAGACCGCGCATGCCGCGATCAGAAAGAGCGTCCCCATTCCGGCGATCGCCCGTCGGCAGCTCGGCTTCGCTCGGGTGAGACCCTGCTTCGGCATCCATGACCCCCCGTGCCCCCCATGGCCCGGGCACACTCGACGGCGGCTGGTCCTGCAATACTGCCAGAGGCCGCGTCAGAACCAGGCGCTGCGCTTCCTCGACGCCGGCGCGTTTGGCGACGATCTCGAAGCCCCTGGCCAAATCCGGCGGCCGGCGTGCCGTATCGTGCGCATCAGTTGCGATGAGATGGACGCACCCCTCATCGAGCATCCTCTGGGCCCAGTATAGGACATTGCGGCCGAAGGCGCCAGCAAAAGACCCCGCCGTTATCTGCATCCAAACCCCTGCCCGGACCAGACGCCCGATCGCACCATAATGCGAAGGAACCCAGGACAATCGTTCCGGGTGGGTCAGAATCGGCACATAGCCGGCGGTCACCAAGCTAAAGAAAAAGCTTTCGAAATGTGGCGGCGCCGTGTGATGCGGCGGCTCGACCAGCACGTAGCGCGAATCGGCGAGCGAAATCAGCTGCCCGGAGCGCAACCCCAGCACGAAGTCGGGGCACATATGTACGTCGGCGCCAGTCACCAGGCGCAACGGGATTGATTCGACGGCAAGGCGCTCCTGCAGGGCGGCGACGGCCTGCCGGATCGACGATCCAGAATTATGGTAAACGGCTGGTAAAATATGGGGGGTACACGCCGTGGTCTGGATGCCCTGCGCCACCGCAATCCTAGCCATGGCAAGCGACACCCCGATGTCGGTCGCTCCGTCATCAATGCCTGGCAGAATATGACAATGTAGATCGATCACGGGGCGATGGACCCCGATAGCTGCCGCCCCGGCGTTCGCCAGCTCGCAATGCGTCGGAAATCCGATCGCCTCGCCCTATTCTGTTGCAGAAAAGATACAGTCATTTCGATAATGGTTCTTGCGCATAAAAGCTGGCGGCGCTGCGTTTGTATTGCTGGTTCGGGGCGGCAGGTTGCAGTACTATGCCGCCACTGCTTCGAAGCGCAAATGGGATCGCGAGGGGAACGCGAGATGCGGGGATTTTGCGCCGCGTTGTGTGTCGGTTGGTCGTTGTTGGCGGCGACGGCCTGTAGCGCCGCCACCGTTCAGTCGATTCAGGGCCAAGTCTCGGTCAACGAGGGACAGGGTTTCCACCAAATCGACGGCACGGCCGAGCTGAAACCCGGCGATTCGGTCATTGTCAGCCCAGGCGGCTCAGCCAGCGTGTCGTATCCTGATGGCTGTAATGTCGGCCTGCATCCCGGCGCGGTGATGGTCATCGCCGCCTTGTCGCCGTGCGCCTCGGGATCATATGCCCAAGAGCAAGACTGGAATTGGCAGGACAAATACAAAGACGGGCCCGGATGGGTCGTCGGCGGCCTCTTGCTAGGTGCGGGCGGTGTCTTGGCGTACGAAATCTTTCATTCGAATCAGAATAACCACCAGCAGCAGCCTCCGCCCGCGAGTCCTTAAAGATCAACGGATGCGGCGCGTTGGCCGGGCCCATACAACGTCGCGCCCGAGCGGCAGATCGTGCCGCCTCACTCTCCGTGCCGGCGCGGCCTGCCTTGCGCTTCTCGGCATCATTGTCAGTTCGCCAAGCGCCAGAGCGGCGTTGCGGATCACCGACGACCACGGCGGCAACATCGGAGCCTATTGGTCGCGCTTTAGCGCCGTTCGCGACAGCAATGAGCAGGTGATCATCGACGGCACGTGCTCCTCTGCCTGCACGCTGGTCTTGGGTCTGGTGCCGTCGCGCCGCATCTGCATCACCAAAAACGCGGTGTTCGGCTTTCATGCCGCCTGGCGGCCGGGTTTTCTCGGCCTGCCTGTCATCAACTCACCAGCCACGCGTACACTGCTGAGCTCCTATCCGCCGCCCATCCGGCAATGGATCGCGCGCAACGGCGGACTCACCGACAAGATGCTCTATCTTTCCGGCTCCGATCTCGCGGCGCTCTATCGCGAATGCCAGTGAGGCTGCGGCACCGCTTCGGATATCGTTCCATCGGCCCGGGCTCTCCCAGCCGGCCCGGGCCGCCAGATCTGCGCGGCAAGGCGTAGCAGCGCTCCGCCGACCAGCATGACAACGAACGGCAGATAGGTCAGCGGATATTTGCCCGGGCCGTTCGCCTGCAGCGGCTCGACGATGAAATCGACGGCAAAGACCAGCGCGATGTATTGCATCGCGCCTTCGCATGCGATGTGCCACGCCCGCGGCCCGAGCCAATCGCGCAGCCGCGGCAGCGACAACAGCGCAAGCGCATACGTGCACGCCACGCCGGCCCAAAACAACAGCATCGGCGTGCGCTGATCGGCGGCGACAGCCATCAGCCAAAGCACCAGTCCGACGTGAACCGAAAGCGCCGCCGCGAAGGCGAGACCAAACGCACGCCCTTGGCGCGTCAAAACTGCAAAGCGCGGTCCGCAAAACCTCGCCAGCGCGCTGCCCGCATAAGCCGGCCAGAACAGCAAAAAGCACCAGCGCGCCGTCACCCGCAAAGCCAGCGCGGTGCCGTGTTCGCCCGCGCCCGCCATGCCGAGTACGATCGCGGCCAGCACCAACGACACCACAAAGGCCGCCGTCATCCAGTAGCGGACCGCTGGCAGCCCGTTCGAGCGCGCCCCGACCGGCCGATTCGGTGAGCCGCTCAGCTCCGACGTGCGCGCCGTTACGTTTGATCCGCTCACAGGGCTTTTGCTCCGCCTCGAGGAGACCCTCTGATGGCGGCCAGTCAAGCAAGACCGAACGGTAACCTAAACTCACAACCTAGACGGCGGAAACACGGCAGCAAATGAGGTTGAGGCGTGGAGCCGGCGAAGCCTGATCGGCGGGCCGACCATTAAGCCGTCCGGCACTGCGAGGGATTTGCTGGCCGCGAGTTCCTGGGCATCCCTTCTGCAAATTTCGGACCGGATCGCGCAATTTATCGAAAGTAACAGCTCCTATTACGTGTAGGACGTGTTTGCGAACACGCCGCCTGCGGTGTTTCCCGAGAAATAGCGGCGCATCGACACGCGAGCGGGAATGACTGATCGCCGTAAAAATATTGAGCGGGAGGTCGGCGTCCATATCGGGTTGACGCCGCTGGGATGCCGGAAGCCTAACGCTCGCCAGGAGAACCACTATGAACGAACGCATCGATCAGTTCTGCGAAAGTCTTCACGATAAGCTCACCGGCATCGACGACAACATGGAAATGCTGAAGGCTAAAATCAATGGCAATGAGCACACCGCCGAAAAGGACGTTCGAACGCATTTGGACAGGGTAAGGCAGCGGGTCGAGCAAAACCGCGCCAAAGTGACAACGGCGCGCGCCGGTATCAAAAAGTGGCTTGACGACCGCAAGGCCGTCACCAATGAAAAAGTTGCCGAGTGGAAGACGAAACACGAGCAAACCAAGTTGCAGAATCGGGCCCAGCTCGCCGAGAACTATGCGGAAGCCGCCGCCGTCGTCGCATCGTCGGCCTTGGATGACGCCGAGCAGGCGGCACTCGAAGCATGGCTCGCGCGCAAAGATGCCGACGGCGCGTTGGGCGCGAAAGCAACCTGACGGCTAGGCTCTACATGGGCCGCGACAGACCGACAGCGATGCTGTGGCCAGGAGGCAAGCTATGACGCTGGGCGACGTGCAATTGCCGGTCCAAGTACCGCCCGAGATTGCTCACTACTGGGGCTGGTTCCTGGCATTGGGGATTTGCGTTGTCATCTTGGGCATCGCGGCCATTGTGCGTTCGGTGGCGGCAACAGTCGCCTCGATGTTGTTCTTCGGATGGTTGTTGGTGCTGGCTGCAGGCATCGAGATCGCGCAAGCGATCATGGTCGGGCATTGGGCGGGTTTCTTTCAGCATCTGCTGGCCGCGATCCTGTTCGGCATCGTGGGTCTGCTGCTGGTCATGCGACCCCTCAAGAGTGCCGAAGTCCTCACCTTGTTCATTGGCCTGTTCTTCCTGGTCGGCGGACTGTTTCAGATTATTACTTCGATCGCCGTCGCCTTGCCGGGATGGGGCTGGCAGGTGGCAGACGGACTCATCACGCTGATATTGGGTCTTCTCGTTCTGGCCGAATGGCCGGCTTCGGGGCTTTGGGTGATCGGTCTCTTCATCGGGATTGACTTGATCTTCTACGGCGGCGCCTGGATCGCTCTGGCGCTCGGCATGCGTAATGTGTGAGCGAATTGAGGAAACTGCGGCGGCGATCGATCATCATAACCTGGAGCCGCAGGAAGCTGTCGCCCTCACGTCGCTATCGTCGAGCTGGACTTCAAATTGCGCGCTCGGGTCGATAAGCTCAAAGCCGCCTAAGGGACAGGTGGCGCTGTCGCGTGGTCAAAGATGAGCGGCTGTGATGAGCGATGCTGTAGCGACGACTCCCCCGATCAAGCCTCGGCACACGACGTTCTGGCTCTACGAACTGCCATTCAGCCTGGTCCTCGTCCTGACGATCTTCGGGGTCGCCTACGAGACCTTCTCGCGACAGCCAATCAGGCTGTATTGGGAAATCCTCGCGCCTTTGCTTGTGCTGATCTGCGTCGGCGCCGGCTGGCATCACGCCCGCGACAATACCGCGCGCTGGCGCCTGGTCTGGTCGCAAGTGCTGCATTGGCTGGCATTCCTCATCGTCATAAACCTGATGCTGTTGCCGACGGTGCAGCGGAATTTCAGCGCCAATGCGACCGGACTGGCGATTTTCACGTTGCTGTCGCTCGGCACGTTTACTGCAGGCTTGCATATCCCTTCCTGGCAAGTCTGCCTGCTCGGGCTGATCATGGCGCTCGGCATTCCCGCCCTTGCCTGGGTGGAAAACTCGGCACTGTTTTTCCTGCTGATGGCCGCCGGCATTATCGGAATTGCGGTCGTGATTTGGTGGCATTGGCGCCAACGCCGTAAATGATTCTAGTGGGCGATGTAGCGGAAGGTCTTAAGATGAATAAGCTCGTGGTGTCGACCTTCCCGGACCAAACAAAGATCGATGCCGCAATCGGCGCTCTGCGGAAAATCCATTCCGACCGCAACATCAAGCTCTATGCCTCGGCCGTCGTGACCAAAGGCGCGGATAGAAGCTTATCGGTGCGCGAGATTACCAAAGAAGGCCATGGCAGCACCGCGGCAGCTGCCCTTATCGGTGCGCTCGCCGGGTTGGCAGCCGGGCCGGTTGCAGCGGCCATTACGGCAACAGGAGGAGCGGTGATCGGGAACGCCGCCGACATGTCGGCCGAGGACGATTTCCGAGAATTCGCCAACAACATGGCCGACAGCATTGCTCCGGGCGGTATGGCGATCGTTGCCGACGTTGCCGAAGACGGCATAACCGCTTTCAAGGCCGCGATCGAGGGCCTCGGCGGCACCGCGATCGTCTGACAGGCCGGCCGCGGCCAAATGCGATGCAGCTGCATCTTCAGCGAAACGCCGGTCGGAGCGGCAGGATTAGTTGATCGGGAGGGTGGAAAATCTGACGCCAGCCGCATTGCGTACTTCAATGCACCAGCCCATCCATGCCTGGTCGATGCTGTTTTTCAGGTCTTCAACGATCGCGCCCGCAAATTCAAGCGCAGCCTGCGGGCTGCGGAATTCATGGCCGCGATAATCGTAGAGGGACTGGCCGCGTCCCATATAGTCGAAAAAGAAGCGCGTCATTGACTACCTCTTCAAGCCCCCCTCCGCTGGCGATTTTTTACGCAGAAATCTTCTATGGTTTCCTTAAAGTAACGTCTAAAGATGGATCGTTATAACGACTGTTTCGGCCATCGAAGTTCGGAAAATTAAACCAAGACCACAACCGAATTGCCGCACTCAAGCGGTGCGCCGCTTTCACGTCCAGCCAAGATGATGCAGTGCAGGCATGGAAAACTGGGCGTCGACGGCCGGCGCAATCACGCTACGCGCGCCGTCGCCGACGCCCAAGTGAGGACGTATGTGACCGCGCAAGCATGCGCGGCTCGAGAACAGAACAATGAAGCGTGGTTTAATTCTGCCTCGATTGCGGCGAGTTATGGTTCATGGCGTAAGCCGTCAAATTATTGTCCTCAAGAAGCAAATCATCGAATGCCGGGCGGTGTAATGTCGGCAGCAATGTGCCTGTTCGCAGTCGTAGTCGGTGCAGTTGGCGGTGCGATCGTCGGCGCTTCGATCTCGTTTGTACTGTTCGCCATATTTGCGACAAAAGCGGAGTGATTGGCCCGCACGACCTTGTGCGCACAATGAAAGACCCGCGCATGAGCCGCGCTTCTGGTTGGGTGAGACGGCGCGGAGCGGTTACCCGCGGCTGCCATCTCCCCAGGCACTGCGTGTGCTGCCACCAGAAGCAGGTCGTTTTCCGCTGTCGAAACGAGCGTCTATCGGTGCCCGAACCGTCCGGCCGGAGCGCGCGCCCTGCTTCGCTTGAGTTGATGAATTGGTCGGAGTGGCAGGATTTGAACCTGCGACCCCCTCGTCCCGAACGAGGTGTATTACGCCTAACCCATTGATCTTTATAGTGTCACCGCCTCGTTTCACCCCGTTTTGTTCGTCCCATTTCATGGGTTTCTTGGGCATTCTTGGGCGTGTTCTTACGACGTTCTCGTGAGCGATTGAACGCTTCGTCAACTCCATCTTGGAAGTCAGGATGGTGGTGCCAGTAGTGTTCGCGCAGCGTCTGCTCAGACATGCCAAGAAAACCGGCCGCGTCGTTCAATTGTGCACCTCCTTGCATTAACCAGGTCGCCGATGTGTGCCGCAGAACGTGTGGAACGACGTCGGCACCGAGACGTGCGTCATGTCTCGCGCCTTCCCATGCGGTGCGAATCTTGCCTATCAACGCATTCCCGTTCATGTGCACGACGTAGTCGATTGCATGCTGAGCATCGTGCCCATGCCAGCGCTTCATGTGTGCTAACAATCGCGGCGTAATACGAGCCGGCGGCTGCCGTTTGCTCGTCTCGCGTTCCCTTGGGCCGCGGCGGAAAAGGAGTCCGCGCTGCGTATCGACGTGCGGTTCATGCTCATGGGAACTCCACCGGGCACGAACGATGGTCATGTGGCGCGTGCCAGAGTAAAGCCCGATTAGAATAAAGCGGGCGAGATGCCGTCGCCGATTACGAATCTGTTTTCTGATGCCCTGTCCATCGGGAACTTTCGCGAGCTTGCCCTTCTGTATATCGTACTTCCACCCTAAACATGCCCAAAGCATCAATGCCGCTTCCTTGCGTGTTAGCCAACGCTGTCGACGTGGCGGTTTAGGCGGCAAACTAACGACCGGCACCGCATCAAGAGTGAATTCAGCGTGGTAAGCGGCGATCGCGGACGCCAAGTCTTCAAGCTCTCGGCGTGCAGTCGAAGCAGAAATGCGAGGTGCATGTGTGGAATCCTTGAAACGACGGTTTGGCTGTGCCGTTCGATACTCAACGTAGGCCTTGCAGTTCGAGCGCTTAACGTCGCTCAAAACTTTGTCGCCCCACCACTCGAGCAGTCGCTCAATGTTGATTGATAGATCATCGAAGGCCTTACGAGCCCGGCGGTCGACGTCGCCCTCCCCAGGATCTTTTTCGCGGAGGTAAAAGGTGAGAACGTCGGCGATGGGGAGGATGCACTGGTCGCTTAACCCAATCTTCGGCCGATATTTTCGCGCGATGTAGCGCGCGAGCGCCCTCTCCGCTCCCGGACGATTTCGAGGGCCGCAGCCTGTGCTGACTTCATCTCCGGAATCGAGGACGACCCAGATTGGACCACGGCCCTTTCGATCGCGGAGGTAGAGGCGCGGGGGTTTCGCCGGGCGCGGCATCGTTTGCGCATTTCCTTGAGAGCTGCCGGAGTAATTAAATCTTTGCCGGCGATCCGCTCTGCCGTCAATGACCCATTTGCAATTTCCGTCCGCAACGATCGTGCGGTCAGCGGCCCCTCAGGCCAGAATACTGCAGCCGCCTCAGTCAGCGTCATCAGTTCATCGTCGTGCCAATCTTGAGGTCGTGGCCGATTTCGGACGCGAGTTAATGGGTCACGGCGAGACATATTTAACAACCTTGTCACAACTACGCAGGACGCGCCTACTTCTTTGCCAACTTCTCGCAGGGGGAGCTGAAGCGGGGAAAGCGCATGTCTACGATGCATGTTATGTGAAATGCTCTGCATGACGACTTGCGGACTTGGGGCTACTCAGCTCCAAGCTTCGACATTGTATGAAATCGTTAAGCCCTTGGAAGATCGGCGAAGTATTGATCGCGGACAGGGATACGTCGGCGTGCAATTAGGAGGGGTGGCAAAGCGTCAGCAGAAGGCGCTATGGCGGTTAGAGTTCTTCGGGGGCGGACATGCCCTCTTGAGGGCAGCGGAATCAAAATCCGCTTGGAAATCCTTATTTTCTGGACTTCATTTCGAAAAATACCTCCAAAACCATCCGCCAGATATCAATGGGTTAGCCCCCGTTTCGAAATGCCGGTCGCATATAGCAGGACCTCAAAGCGAGTCCTCGCCATGACCGGCCCCGACCTCGAACGGGCGCGCGAGTTCGAAGGACCCCATTGGCGGGCAGGCAAATACCGTCACCGATGCCGCCATCTAAGTTCGCTTGGCGGCAATCACCAGCGATAGCTGATGAATAGCCTTGTCGATATTTTCAGGCGCCCAGCAGTACCGATGTGATAGTCCCGGATTGGTGGCGCTAGACTCCGAATCATTCCCACTCGATCGTCAATTAGCTCAGCAAATGTCTGATTCAATTGATATGCTTGAGGCGTCAGAAACTCAATACCGTCAGCTTTACCGTCGCCAAACAGCTTAAAAGCGAATCCGCGACCGAGCACGCCAGAGCATCCGAATCCCTCGGATGTCAGGTCGTTGATACACCGAATGTGTTGCAAACATGTCCGTCAGAATTTTCATTTCGGCCGAGCGTTCTCCGATGGTTGACTAGACGGGATCGGGTTCGCGGTAGGCACAGGGGTGCGTCAACCAGCGGCGAGGGCCTTGGCCGGCATGAAGCCTGAACCGGGATTGGTCCCGGCCCCCGGCCAGGTCGAGGCACCGACCATGTACAGGCGGTTGACCGGCGTGCGGTAGCGTGACCAGCCGAACGCCGGACGGAAAAAAAGTTTTGGTCGAGATGATGGCACCGACGAGACTGTCGCCGCCGATCAAATTTGCATTGTCTCGTTCGAGATCGGCGGGGCGACGCTTGGACCAATCCGCCTCGCCGAGAATGACGAGCATGCGATCGTGCAGCTGGCCCAACGCGTTGTTTGCCCCCGGAGGCCGGAACTGTGCAGTTCAGTACCTGTTCGCCTTTCGGCGATTCGATTTGGCAGAGGCCGGCCAGGATCATTTTGGCCGAGGCCAACTAATTTTAAGTGGCCTATCCTGGGGATGGCTCCTTTGATGTGACCTCCGTCCGTGCTGTCGGTGCGCGCGACAATTGACTTGGTGCACGTCTGTCTCGCTGCAAGCGGCCGAACGCTCCGTCGGTGGACATGAACCGCGCCAGCATCGGCGCTGCGAGCTTTGCGGGTTCAAGCTTTTGTCCGGTCTGGCGAGCGAGTGCTTCGGCATAGGCAACGAGATCGCGATGAACTGCGGCCGGCAGTTCAAGAGAGAGCTTTACGGGCTTGTCGTCCGGGATTGCGGATAACTTCAGCTTCATCGTCTGACTTCCTCTTTACGATCGATATGGAGCCAAGTACCAGATCGCGATTGACGATGACACGGACCGGGAACGCTGGGTTCGTTCAGCACCGGGCGGCCGGAAGGACACGCTGTTGCGCGATCGGTCTTCACGGTGCCTGGACTGCTGAGACAGGCGCGCAAGAAGGCGCGGTCGAATATCGAGTGCCGGGGAAGCTCCTTAGCGGAGCGGTCACCGACGATTGTTTTCGACTGGCTGTACCAATCATCCGGCTGTTGGCCCTTACTGGCTGCCGGCGTGGCGAGGGCGTCAGTTTGAAATGGACTGAGTTCGACGTCGAGAATGGTTGCCTTCGATTAAGCGATAGCAAAGAAGCTGGCCTCGGTACGGTCAATCGGTCTCCCGCGCCCGACGCTAGGTTGTAAACCCGACTGCTCGGTTCAATACAGCGATGCGGCGGGCAGCCACGCCGTGAATGTCAGTCTTCTGCAACTCGACGTCGGAGCGCTGGACTGCCTCGCCATGGCAGATGCCGCGCAAGTTGCGCAACAGGCTGAACTTGAGGCGGGATTCTGTACGACGCGATCGTGCCCTCCGGGGCAACCGGCGTGCAGATCAATTATCAGCTCACCACACCGCCGACCGGATGGGTGTCGTTTCCCGATTTTTTATTCCTCGCGAAGGCGTTGCGGAGCCTGACGTCCGCTGCTCGTGCGCTCGGGCCGCAAGATATGACGGTCCCGGAAAATGTGTCGCACAGACCGGCCTTGATACTGCCAATCTGTCGGCACGGGCCTCTGCCGCAGTGTCGAGCATGAAAAATGATATCGACACTTTGAACACGGCGGCGTCAGCCGAGGCAGCAGCTGCAGCGGCGGCAGCGGCATCGATTACTCCGGCGCTGACCGCTGCCGAGACGGCGCTGCGCATGATTGGCCGAAATGGCTCGGCGAGGAGGCCCTCAACCGAAGACGAACTCATGGCCTTGCTCAAGCCTTGCCCTGACGAGGCTTTGCAAATCTGGCCAGCGGACAAAGCGGTCGGCAACGTAAAGAACACCGGACCGCAACTGATAAAGCCGCTCGACGAGGCGGTCCTGCTGTAGGCCGCCGCCGGATCCGCTCTCCAAGGGGGGCTCATGGTTTCCGCCCTGCAACTGTCCGCGACGCAGGAACCGATCCGCGCAGCCGAGTATCTGCGCGATTCGACCGAACATCAAAAATATTCAATCGAAAACCAGGCCGATGCGCTCAGGGTTTATGCCGCGAGCCGAGGCGTTCAAATTGCTCCCCGGCAAAACGATCCGCCCAACCGCTTCAATCCAAGCTCATCAACCCAACCGCCGCGGCCAAATCCCCATAGCGCTCGCGGCACCGCCCCGCATCCGCCACCGCGATTTCGTGCCTTGGCGCTTTTCGATCGCTGGCCGCATCAGTGCGTCGATAGTCTCGTCATGCCGGCGACCGAAAACCTGCATAGCGATGGAACTTGGGAATCCGCCCGCGTTTCCGTTCTCCTCGGGGAATGGATGGCCGAAGCGAACGCGCGGCGGAGGCGGAGCCCGCATAGTAGTACGAGGACGGGAAAGCGGCCCACATGGCGAAGGCGGGCAGTGAATGCAACTTGCAAGCAGGAGATGGACGACTTGTGTCCGACACGGTGAATGCCGAGTTCATTCTCGACATGCAGCGCAAGCTGTATCGGTGGAGTGCTGCGGACCCCGACAAGAGGTTCGCGGGTCTGTTCAACATCGTATGCGATCCCCGAACGCTGCTTCCCGCTTGGGAGAGGCTAACCCGCAACAGGGGCAGCAATACGCCGGGCACGGACGGCGTGACGCGTAAGGCGGTCGAAGAGCGGCCCAATGGTGTGGGAGGCTTTCTGGAAGACATCCGGAATGATTTGCGACAAGGAAGCTACCGGCCTCAACCTGTCCGGCAGAGATTGATCCCGAAGCCGGATAAGTCGGGAAAATTTCGTCCGTTGGGCATCCCCACGCGCAAAGATCGGCTGGTCGAAATGGCGCTCAAGCTGGTGTTGGAGCCCATCTTCGAGGCGGATTTCTATCCGACCTCGTACGGCTTCCGGCCCGGCCGAAGCACCCATGACGCACTGTGAAGAGTACGGCATAGGTTGAACCCGACATCCGCCGGTCTCTTGCTGACCCGGTATGTGATCGAGGGGGATATCAAGGGCTGCTTCGGATTGCGCTAGCACTTTAGCGAAATGCTTGATAGAATAATGACCTGGATTCAACTTGTGCCTGATATAAAGCGTTCGATGCCAATGGACATCCTCACGCTTCCGGTAGCTCGGCCAGTCGTCGTAATATTATGTCCGCTTCGCGACGACTGGATTTCCGCCGCCGAACTTATCCGGCGGCTAGATGAGGCCATTCCTTCGGTTGCTTATTGTGTTGAGATCGTGCTGGTCGATGACGGATCGCAACAGATGGGCGAACGTTCCATCTTTCCTTCGGTGCTTTCGGCCGTCCGCACCATGCAGATACTCCGCCTGCGCCGCAATCTATAGAGTCGCATTGCCAGGGCAATGTGCGCTACCTTGATAGGGCTCAGCATGGTGGACGCAGCAATCCCTCTTGGCGCGAATGGACGCGACACGGTCGAATCCTGGGGGCGGGTCACCGCTCGCCAATGTGCGCGGATAGAGCCGTGGTTTCGCGATCAAGTCATTACCGAACTCCGCGCCAATGACCACCGGCCACTGCTATTGTTCGGCTTAGGTCGATCATACGGCGACGTTGCCCTTAATCGCGGCGGACGGCTAATCGCCACGCCACGCCTCGACCGCCTCCTCAGCGGCGATTGGGAGCGCGGCGTCATCTGCGCCGAAGCCGGCCTGTCTCTTGACCGCCTGCTGAGGACATGCGTCCCGCGTGGTTGGTTTATTCCAGTTTCGCCGGGGACCAGGTTCGTGACGTTGGGCGGCGCTGTCGCAAATGACGTGCATGGCAAGAATCACGAAACCGCGGGAACGATCGGTTGCCATGTCCGCCGCATCGAGCTTGCCCGTTCGACCGGCGAGATCCTGGAACTGTCAGGCGAGCGGAATGCCGACTTGTTCGCCGCCACTATTGGCGGATTGGGGTTGACCGGCGCCATGCTGTCGATCGAGTTGCAGCTGATCCCGATCCGATCCGCTTATTTCATCACCGAGACGCTCAAGATCGTTGATCTCGACGACTTTTTCCGACTGACGCAGGACAGTGCCGAGTGGCCTTACACGGTCGCCTGGGTCGATGCATTTGCCAACGGGCGCGCCATCGGCCGCGGCCTGTTCTCGCGCGCTCGACATTGCGAGAGCGGTCCGCTTACGGTTCATTGCGCGCCGCGATGGAGTGTGCCGGCCGCGATGCCGCGGGTTCTGAATGCTCCGAGCGTTCGCTTGTTCAATCTGTTTTATCGAAGCCGCCCCAGAGGCAATGGCCTCAAAACAGCTCATTATGGCGCATACTTGTATCCGCTCGATGCCGTTTCCCACTGGAATCGTCTTTACGGCGCCAGAGGTTTTTTCCAACACCAGTCGGTGGTGCCGATGAAAAATGCGCCCGATGCGATTCGCGAGCTCCTGCGATTGGTCGCCACAAGCGACGAAGCATCATTTTTCGCGGTGCTCAAGCTCTTGGGCGACCGCCGGTCTCCCGGGTTATTGTCATTCCCGATGCACGGGGCGACAATTGCGCTCGACTTTCCCGACCGCGGCGCCAGCACTCGTCACCTGTTGGCGCAGCTGACCGAAGTGATCGTCGCTGCCGGCGGTCGGCTTTATCCGGCCAAGGATGCGACAATGTCACAGCAGGCGTTTCGCGCCGGCTATCCGAACTGGCACAAGATCGAGGAGCAGCGCGATCCGGCCATCATGTCGGACTTTTGGCGGCGCGTCGTGAGGGCCGCGCCATGAGCGCCTCTGAGCGCATCCTCGTTCTTGGCGGCACGTCAGCAATTGCGCAGGCCTACGCTAACGAGCTTGCGCCCTTTGGCCCGGCGTTTGTTCTTGTTGGTCGCCATGAGGAGCGGCTGCGAATCGTCAGCGCCAACCTCCGCGTGCGCGGCGCTGTCTCGGTGGAGATCGTCGTCGCCGATCTTGCCGCAATCGACGACATCGAACGCGTGGCGAAAATGATACGGTCGCGGTTCGGCGAGCCTGAACAGCTGCTGCTTGCTTACGGGCTGCTCGGCGACCAGCTTGTCGCAGAACGCGATCTTGGTGCCGCCAGGTCGATCTTGACGGTCAATTTCATCAGCGCCGCGCTTTGGCTGCTTGCTCTGCTGTCCGGCCGCGACCTCACAACGCCGTTGAGCGTTGTCGTCATTGGTTCTGTCGCTGGTGAGCGGGGGCGCGCCGCCAATGGTCTCTACGGCGCGGCAAAGGGCGGCCTCGAAATTTTCGTCGACGGCTTGCGGCAGAAATACGCGGGGACTGCCGTGCGCTTCCTCGTCGTCAAGCCCGGTTTCGTCGATACACCGATGACGACACGTTATGTGAAAAGCGGGCCGCTGTGGGCCCCAGCTGAGCGGGTCGCGCGCGACATTCGCCGCGCCGTGGTAAGGAGAAAACGTGTCATCTACACACCCTGGTTCTGGCGGCCGATTATGGCTGTGATTCGCCTCATGCCATGGTTCCTGTTCCGCCGATTGAAGATTTGAGCTTTGCGTGACTGCAAAGATCGCCATCACGGGCGCTGCCGGACTGGTCGGGCAGAATCTCATCCCGCGTCTCAAGGCACGCGGCTTCGGCGACATCATTGCCATTGACAAGCACCCGGCCAACACCTTGCTGCTGCGCAGCTTGCATCCGGACATCAGAGTCATCGAAACCGATCTGGCGGCAGCAGGCATTTGGCAAAACGACATCGCCGGTGTCGACGTTATCGTGATATGCCACGCTCAAATCGGCGGTCTCGACTCCGCCGCTTATAGGCGCAACAACGTGACGGCGATGCAGCACGTGCTGGACGCGATCAGGCGGCGCGACATCTATGTGATTCACGTCAGCTCCTCGGTGGTGACCTCGCTGGCCTACGATGTCTACGTCGAGACCAAACAGGCGCAGGAACGGCTTGTCCTCGATTCCGGCTTGCCGGCGGTCACCCTGCGGCCAACTCTCATGTTCGGCTGGTTCGACCGCAAGCATCTTGGCTGGTTGGCGCGGTTCATGCAACGTTCGCCAGTGTTTCCTATTCCCGCGAATGGCAAATACCTGCGGCAACCGCTTTACGCCGGAGATTTTTGTGACGTCGTCATGTCCTGCATAGCCAATCGGCCGAGCGGCGGCATTTACAACATTTCCGGCCTTGAGCCGATCGATTACATCGATCTGATCCGCGAACTCAGAGCGGCCTGCGGCGCGCGCACATGCATTTTGCCGGTTCCCTGCGCGCTTTTTCGTTTCCTGCTCATGACGTACGGCCTTTTTGACCGTGACCCGCCATTCACGGTGAAGCAGCTGGAAGCGCTGGCCACCCCAGACCGCTTCGAGGTGATCGATTGGCCGGGAATTTTCACAGTGACGCCGACGCCTCTCAAGCGGGCGCTGGCCGACACCTTTCGCCATCCTGTTTATTCGAAAATTGCCTTGGAGTTTTGAGGTGCCGAAGGTCGTCGTCATAGGCGCGGGAGCGATGGGACTCGCCGCGGCCTATCACGCGCTCAAGCACGGCCACGACGTGACCGTGCTGGAGGCTGCGCCGGAGGCGGGCGGCATGGCCGCGCACTTCGATCTCGGAGGCCTTTCGATCGAACGGTACTATCACTTCGTGTGCAAGGCCGACCGCGCGACGTTCGCCTTGCTCGACGAGTTGGGCCTTGGCAAGAGCATGCGTTGGGTCCCCACCTCGATGGGCTACTACATCGACGGCGCGCTCTACCCCTGGGGGGACCCGATGTCATTGCTGCGGTTTCCCAAGCTGGCGCTGACCGGGAAGTTGCGCTATGGAGCGATGATGTTTTTTGCCACGCGGCGCAGCGATTGGCGCGCGCTGGAGCATGTGTCGGCGAAGGACTGGATCACGCGCTGGTGCGGCCGCGACGTCTACGAGCGGCTGTGGGCGCCGCTGTTCAAGCTGAAATTCTACGAATATGCCGAGGACATATCCGCGGCCTGGATCTGGAGTCGCATCAAGCGACTCGGGACGTCGCGACGCTCAATGTTGCAGGAAGAGCTGGGTTACATCGACGGCGGCTCCGAGACGCTCATCCATGCGCTGGTCGACGCCATCAAAAAGAGAGGCGGAAAGATCTTGCTCAGTACACCGGCGACGCGGGTGATCTCCGCACGCGGCCAGGTGAACGGAGTGGCCGTGGGTGAGCAGCACTTTGCCGCCGATGCCGTGATCAGCACCGTGCCGACGCCGCTGGTCAGCCGGCTGGTGCCAGACCTTCCCGCCGTCCACCGCCTGCGCTATGAGGCCATCCGCAACATTGGGGTGGTTTGCGCGGTGTTCCGACTACGCCGCTCGGTGACGCCGCATTTCTGGGTCAACATTGCGGACCCGCGATTCGAAATTCCCGGCATGGTCGAGTTCTCCAACCTGCGGCGGGTGGGCGATACGGTCGTCTATATCCCCTATTACATGCCGACAAGCCATCCGAAGTTCGCGCAAGATGACGCGTTCTTCCGCGCCGAAGGCCTACGCTACCTCAAACTCCTTAATGCGCAGATCAGTGACGACGACCTTGTTGCCTTTAAGGTGGGGCGGCTGCGCCACGCCCAGCCGGTCTGTCCGCCTGGCTTTGCTGCCCGTTTACCTCCGGTACAAACCGCAATTTCTGGCTTGCAGATCGCCGACACATGCTTTTACTACCCTGAGGACCGCGGCATCTCCGAGAGTGTACGGCTTGGCCGCCTGATGGCGGAACGGATTGCGGCATGACGGCAAATTCCGCTCTGCGCCAAATGCGTTGTTGAGGCCATGCCCGAACTTCCCGCGCTTTATCGATTCCGATTCCGCGAGAGCGATCGGCAGCGAAAAGTATTGATGTGGAAGGTCTTATGCAGTCATTTCTTTCAGCCACTGATCGGTGAAAACCAGACCGTCGTCGACCTCGCCTGCGGCTACGGCGAGTTCATCAACGCCATCCGGGCCAGGAAGAAATATGCGATTGATCTTAATCCCGATGCTCGCTCCAACCTGGGCAACGATGTCGAGTTTTGCCTGTCGCGCGCTGAGGCCGTCGCCGCGATAGGCGACAACGCCGTCGACCTCGTATTTGCCTCAAACTTCCTCGAGCATTTGCGAACCAAGGAGGAATGCGACGCGGTGTTTGCCGAGGTCAGGCGCATGCTCAAGCCGGGTGGCCGCTTCGTGATCATGGGGCCCAATATCCGCTATCTCGCAGCACAATATTGGGACTTCTACGACCATTGCCTGCCGCTATCGCACCTGTCGCTAGAAGAGGGCCTGGTGCAGGGCGGTTACGAAATCGAGCAGATCGTTCCGCGCTTTCTGCCTTATACGACGCGCTCAAGTCTGCCGAACCATCCGGCGCTCATTGCACTTTACCTGAAGCTGCCGCTCGCCTGGCCGATCTTCGGCAGGCAATTCCTGGCGGTGGCGCGCAAGCCAGCACGCCGAGAAGCAGCGGCCGATCCCGCCTAAAGCGCCAACACGAAGGCCGTCGCGACGATGATCCCTAACGTAATGCTGACAGGGTCTTTGAGCGCGAATTCCACTGGATCGTCATGCAGCTTGGCGCGGTGGCTTAGGAGCCAGACGCGCATCAGCCAGATCAGCACCGTCGCGGGAGCGACGTAGAGCCAGCCCCGATCAGGATAGAAGCCGGTCGGCGCCGCGTCGTTGGCAAGGTAAAGCAGCATGATCACGATCGACGCAACACCCGCGCCGACTCCGAAGCTTATGGTCAACGGCCAGTCATCGCTGTGAAAGCCGCGCCCCGGTATCGGGCCGCCACCCTGCTCCACGAACTGCATGAGCTCGCCATGGCGCTTGGCGAGCGCGAGCGACAGGAAAAATGCCCAGGAGAATGACAACAGCCATACCGATTGACCGCTAGCAATGACCACGGCGCCGAGAGCGACGCGCAGCGTGAACATCATGCTGATAGCGGCTGCGTCGAACAGCGCGACGCGCTTGAACCAGAGCGTGTAGCCAATGGTCAGCGCCAGATAGGCGCAAAGCAGAATGAAGGACGGTCGCGGTAGAAATAGCCCCGCGCCCAAGCCGCCAATCAGCATCAGCACCGCAGCAGCAATACCGGCTCGCGTCGACAGGCGACCGCTGGCAAAGGGGCGCGCCCGTTTTGAGCGATGCTTGCGATCGACTTCCAGATCGGCGAGGTCGTTGCCGATATAGCTGGCCGAGACGACAGCGCCCAACACCAGAAATCCGATTGCCACGATAAAGATTTTTGAGCGATTAGAATACTCGTGCGCGAGAACTACCGGAACAAAAATCACTAGGTTCTTCGACCAGTGGTGCAGCCGTATTGCGTGCAGCCATGCACCCATGACGCGATACCCTGAGGTCGTCGGCAATACTGGGTCGGCTTGTTGACCGCTCTCGGTGGATCGTGCGAACTTCGAAACCAGGACTCTAGATCGAGCCGCATCCTGTCTTCGGTCAAGGGGGCATCTCATTGTCCTATCGCCAGCGGCCAATGCCTCTTCACTCCGTTCGACGCCGGAATCGGCCATGTTCGCCGGCACAATCGCTATGCTTCAAGGCACTTCACCACACTGCTTGAGCCTTGTACGACTGAGACACCTCGATTCGTTTGGCCTAATAGCATCGACTGCCAACCTGTTGCTGCTTCGGCAGTCGATGGCTACGAAGGCGCAACTTAAATTCTGGGATCGGTGGACCGTTGCGGTCTCGCAAGTGTTGGACCCGTGCTTCCGATATAATGTCGGCAAATCCATCGTTGCCATTTGGTGCAACCCTTAAAGGCTTTGGCCCCTCTAGTGCGGCAGCGGGGGAGGATGCGCTCGGCGCCACAGTTCGTACACCGGAGTGGAAGTGGTACGAAATTCGCTTTTGACAAAGCCGCTTGCTTGTAGCGTGTCGTGTCTTATTTGTTGTCTGTCCATTGAAGTGTCTTCCGGCAACCGTCCGATCACGATCACGTAATCAGCCGAGTCGATTTCTTTTGACAGCGCCTGAACGCGGCGCCAATCAGGCGCTCCTGAACCGAGGACGTCCTCACCACCAAGGGCGTCTTCTTCGAAGACGGCCGTCCTGCCAGCGTAACCTTTAGCCATCAATGGGATGGTCGGGTCGTCAGGGCAGATGACCTTTCCTGGAAGTTCGCGGGCCTCCGCAATTACCAAAGCACGGTCGGCTGCGCCCCATCCAGCATTAAGCGCTGTCCACCCCAGCGGCCAAGGCATTGGATGTGCCTGCCCGATCAGTAAGATTCCGAATAAGATTCCCGTGGCAATCCGTGACGGTAGGGGGCGGCTATTATCGCGCAAAAACGCCAAGGCTACGGGCGTCCGCCACGCGCAAAATGCACCAATGGCTAAAAGGGCTGGCATCAGACTATTGGAATCGCTTCCCTCCTTTGCAGAAGCCACAAGCGAAACGGGAATTGCGCAAATCATCGCGGCCATTAACCAGCGAACGCGCGGCAATTGCCAGTTATCCCGCGCATCGGTCAAAAGCCAATGCATCAACGCCAACACAAACAGGGGAAGACTTATTAGGAGGCTCACGGCTGTTTCTCCGAACGCCGAAATGGAATATTTGAATTGCGCTGGCAGCTCTACGATGAAATGCCACAAACCCGGAGCGAAGTACCAAACGGCCCCCAACGTGACCAACATGCCCACAATGGGGATCGCAGCGGATAAGAATTGATTTTGAAAAGAGAGCTTTCCGGGCTTCGCTAGCATTGCGAGTGCGGGTACAAACACAAACGCCGCTGCGGGTTGCTTAAACATCACAGCGATAACTAGCAGCGCAGAGCCTGCTATTATGGTTGCAACTCGACGCGGTGCTTTTTTTTCTGACTCCTCACCGTGATAAAGGACGATCAGAGCCAAAGTCGCAAAGAAAATGGAGACCGTATCCGGGCGGGTTTCGACGAAGTAGTAATCTGTATAGCTATTGACATAGCTATTGACGGCGAGCAGCAGCGCTACGGACATGGCAAATGTCAAGCGATCACTGCGCCCGAAAATCGCCGCGAGCAATACCACTATGGCGATTCCGGATATCGCGTTTACAAATCGACCCAGCTGCAGTACGGGTCCGGTAAGCTCAAATGCTTGCGCCAGAACCACGGTTATCAATGGACCGTACATGTGTGTAGCGTGGTCAGTACCTATGGTGTAGATCGCTTGCCCTTGCAGCATTCGCCCCGCTTCAGTGACGATTCCTGCCTCCCATGGATCGACTGGATAAGGTAATTGCGCGCGGTAAATTATAAAAATGAGATTGACGCTCACAATGAAAAAAACGGCGGCACCAATTGCGATAAAGGGTAAATTGGACCATCGGTCGGCCAATGTCTGCTTTTTTGCAGAAGCGGGCACGTCGTGTTGCATGATGAAGCAGTATAGCGAAGGCCCAAAGGTTTTACAACTAATAGTATTATTCAACTCTTAGTTACCAACGGGCAAATTCCATAGCATTTGCAATGGGGTGGCCGTCCGTGGCCTGCTCATCCCGTTTTGACATACGCCGGACCGTCGCCGCGGATAAACTATCAGGGTCGATGCAACGTGCGTATGCCCCGTCGCGAGGCGGCGGGCCGCGAGGCGGCGTCCAGCGAGACTGCGGGAATTATGCCCCTCTGTGCGGCCCTTCCGACTGGTTTTGGCGAGTTGCCGCGGTAGGGCCTGCCCTGACCGGCGGCCCAAGTGCACGGCAGCCTGACCGTTGCCCTCGAACACTGTTGGGCCTGGCCCTGCATAAATCTGCTTGCGGGAAAAACTATCTCCGACTGATAAGGAAAGTGCCGTTTTCCTTATCAGTCAGACCAGGACAAAGCTTGGCTTGATCTCTCACCGTCAGCGGCGATTTTGCATTCATAATCTGTAGTTATATGCCAATTACTCACTATGGGGCCACCGACTTGCTGGTCATCCGAGCCTACGCCCTAAACTCCTTGTCAATCGGCGTTCAAATTTGGCTCTGACTCAGTTTTGATGCAGTCGCATGGCACTTTTTAGAGGTACGCATCCGGTGAAGGCCGTAGGCAATGACGACCGAGGCGTGAGCAAGTTTGGCGAAGTCAGCGAGTAAGCCGCGGCGTGAAGGTGTAGTTCCAGCGCGGACAGACATTGTGAGAGGAAAACGCAAGCGCGTTCAATTGTGATTCTGTGACCTTCCTACCCTTTCGGTATATTTCCTGATCTAGTTGGGCTTTCACGGTCAGCCCGGCGGCGGTGGCGGTGCCCCTGATGAATCCAAGCATTACACCGAGGTCGCGCAACGGCCGGCCAGCCCAGTTTATGCTGATGTGACTGAAGAGCCTGTATTCCACTGGGTCACATTTCGAGCAACCCGGCGGATAATGAGTCACTGTGACCGCCAAGCCGCTGTGATGTCGTTATTGTCATGGACTCCGACGGACAGGACATCCCTGGCGATCTGCTCAAACTGCTTGCGGCTAATCGAGAGCAGCCGCAGGCATTGGTCGTAGCTGAACGCTGTGGTCGATCGGAGGGAATCGTTTTCAGGCTTGTTATCAGTTGTATCGTGCGACCTTCCGTACCTTGGTTGGCAAGCGCATGACGTTTGGGAATTATTCGATTATTCCCGCGGGACATCTGCTGCGCTTATGCTCCATGGCCGAGCTGCCAGTCAATTTCGCTGCAGCGCTCATCAAATCGCGCTTGCCGCTGCGGCACGTACTGTGCTTTCGTGGTGGCCGCTATGATGGGGTAACGACGCAAAACATTGTCAGCCCGATTATTCACGGCGTAAACGCAATCCTAGTGTTCGGCGAAAACGCCCTGGTTCGGGTTAACGCTGCTTTCGGGCTTGCTCGTCGCGGCTGCGCTTCTGGGTATTGCCACAGTTTCTGCCATTCGCGTGTTCACTGATTATGCGATTGTTGGTTGGGCATCAAACGTAGTCGGAATTTTGGTGCTGCTGATTAGCCAAGCAGTACTGTTCAGTTTGCTTGCGACCTTGGTCAGAGGTCGCAATCCGATATCCTTGATCGTCGATCCGCAGCGTTACAAGCTCGCGATCGCGTCTGCAATTTCAATGAAATGCGCAAGTCCCGTTTGGGTAGGGGCTTGAACCGTCAGTGAGGCTGGCCTTGGCGTACGCGTCGGACCATCTCTCGGTTGAGCTGTCACTTTTCGATGAAGCCTCGAACTGGAAGTCCTATTGGGCCAGCATCGCAGCGCCTTACGTGCGGGGCCAGGTGCTTGAAGTCGGCGCCGGCACCGGAGGCTCAATCCCGCTGCTCGCGGCCAATGCGAGCGATTGGCTGTGTCTCGAACCAGATCCCCCTCTGGGCGCGCAGCTCCGTGAAAAGATTGCTGCCGGTGCGCTCCCGCCGCAATGCCGCCTGGAACTCTCGACATTGCAGGGTTTGGCCCCGGGGGTGGAATTTGACGCTATTCTCTATGCTGATGTCATGGAGCACGTGCGCGACGATGAGGCCGAAGCAAGGCTTGCGGCAGACCGGCTCGCCCCTGGCGGCGCACTAATCATCCTCGCTCCGGCGCATCAATTTCCGTTCAGCCCGTTTGACAAGGCTGTTGATCATTACAGGAGATACAGCAAAAGGAGCTTGAGCGCTATCGTACCAAATCAACTCGAACTGCTCACGCTCATTATTTGGACAGCTTAGGCACGCTGCTGTCGCTCGGGAACCGCTTTGCATTGCGCAGGGCCAGGCCGAAGGCTCGATCGGTGCAGTTTTGGAATGACTGGATCGTCCCAGCTTCCCGACGGCTTGATCCTCTTTTTGGACATTGGATCGGAAATCTGTGCTTGGCATTTGCTCTCACTCACATCGCCGGCATCCCGCTTGTGAGAGCGCCGTTGCGACGTGGCCGGAACGGCTCCGCTGGGTGACCAGCAAACGGTTTCCAGTCGACTACAGCCGTGATTCCCTGCCGCGCGCCGTCTTCGAACAGGGCTGCCTTTACCGTCAGCATGCGGTGAAGACCACAGGCAAGTCAGGCGGCCTGACGGGCACGCGTTTGCAGAGGCCGCCAGTTCCAGGGCAACAATTCGTCGAGCCTGTGGACGGGATGCTCGGCGATACGGGTCAGCACATCTGTCAGCCAAGCTTGCGGATCGATGTCGTTCATTTTTGCTGTGACAATGAGGCTGTACATGGCGGCAGCGCGCTGTCCGCCGCGATCGGAGCCGGCGAATAACCACGACTTTCTGCCGAGGGCGAAACCGCGCAGGGCGCGTTCCGCCGCATTGTTTGACAAGCAGATGCGGCCGTCATTGAGGAAGCGGGTAAAGGCGGACCAGCGTTTGAGCATGTACTCCATGGCCTTGGCGATGTCGTTGGCGCGCGACAGCTTGGCACGTTGCTCACGCATCCAGCTTTCTAGATCGGCGACCAAGGGTGCGCTGAGCTCCTGCCGGACAGCCAGGCGCTGCTCGGCACGGTGGCCATTGATCGAGCGCTCGATCTCGAACAGGGCATCGATGCGCCGGACTGCCTCAACGGCCAATGGCGAGATTGCCGCTGACGTTTTGCCCTGCGCTTTGCGACGGGCATTCTCGGCCACATCCGCCATGACGAAGAACGGGCGCCGGGCATGGACCCAACAGGCCGCTTCCGGGATCGGCCCTGGCTGGCGATCGGGCTCGTACAGCTTGTTGTAGCCGCCGTAAGCGTCGGCCTGGAAGATCCCAGCGTAGTTGGCCAGATGCGCCTGGGGATGTTCGCCCGCTCGGTCTCGCGAGTAATAGAACATCGCCGCCGGCGGCGCGGTGCCGGCGAACGGACGATCGTCGCGCACGTAGACCCAGCATCGCCCGGTGTCGGTCTTGCCTTTGGCCAGGACCGGCACGGTGGTGTCGTCGCCATGCAACCGTTCGGCCGCGAAGACATGCGCCTCGATACGCCTGAGGATCGGTTCCAGCACCGCGCATCCGGCCCCGACCTGGTCGGCCAAGGTCGACAGGCTCAGCGGCACGCCTTCCTTGGCATAGCGCTCGGCCTGGCGGTTGAGCGGCTGATGTTGCCCGAACTTCTCGAACAGGATCATCGCCAGCAGGCTGGGACCGGCCCAGCCTCTGGCGATCACATGGAACGGCGCTGGAGCCTGGCTGATCTTCTCGCAATCTCGGCAAGTGAACTTCTCGCGCACGTGCTGGATCACCTTCCACTGGCGCGGGATCGATTCCAGCGTCTCGGTAACGGTCTCGCCCAGCTTGCGCAGCCGGCTGCCGCCGCAGCAAAGACAGGTGGTCGGTCCCGGTACGATCACCCGTTCACGCGGCAGATGCTCCGGGAACGGCTTGCGCGCAGGACGCTTGCGGGTAAAGGCCGCTACATTCGTGGTCTTGTCCACCGCCATCTCGGCGGCGATCTCGTCCTCGGTGGCCGAACTCTCCAGCTCCTCAAATTGCAATTCGATCTGATCGAGCAGCCGTGATGCGCGTTCCGAGCGCGGCCCGTAAAGCTGGCGCGTCAGCTTTTCGATCCGCAGTTGCTGATGAGCGATCAGGGCTTGATCATCCGCGGCTTTAGCCTTTGCCACCGCGAGTTCCGCTTCGGCGTGCGCCGCGCGGGCCGCTTCGGCGACGAGCGCCGACTTCAATGCTTCGACGTCGTCCGGAACTGCACCAAGGCGAGAATCCATGTAACGAATAGAATCACAAATCTCGGCGGCTGACTCCTAAAAACGGAGGCTCCAGCCATTATCCCGCACGCTCCGGTCGGAAGGTATGAACCGGGTTCCGCCAATCAATCCCGTCGAGCATGTAGGCAAGCTGCGAGGCCGAGATCGCCAGCACACCGTCGCTCGGCGACGGCCAGATGAAACGGCCCTTCTCCAGCCTCTTGGCGTAGAGCGACATGCCCAGACCGTCATGCCAAAGAATCTTGATCAGGTTACCCCTGGCGCCTCTAAAAACGTACAGGTCGCCGGCATGCGGATCGCGCCGCAATGCCTCCTGGACCTGGAGAGCCAGGCCATTCATGCCGCGCCTCATGTCGGTGCGCCCGACCGCCAGCCACACCCGTACGCCCGAGGGGACCGGGATCATCGCCGCTCCAAAACGTCGAGCACACGGCGCAATGCCTGCCGATCGAAGCCACTGCCAACCCAGATACGGTACTTGCCGGCGATATCAATCTCGATCTTCTCGGCAACCGCCGATGGCGGTGCGGCGGTACCATCCTGTTCCGCGGTAATCACCACAGGTATCAGTTGGGAAGCCGGTGGATCGGACGGCGCGGCCGCGGCGTCGCGATAGCGCTTGCGCCAACCAAATACCTGGTTGGCGTTCACGTCGTATTGCCGGGCAATCACTGAGACCGACGCGCCCGGCGCAAATGACGCCGCGACGATCTCCCGCTTCAGGGCCTCAGGCCACGAGCGATGACGCCGCCGCTTGATCGCACTTGTGTCCATAACTGGCTTTGTGGACACTTCTCGCCCTCACAACGCCAACGATGCCGTCACAATCGGCGAAATGCGATGATTCAGGTAGGCGGTCCTCGCCGGAGGCTAACCCTTTACCGCAGGCGGGCCATCCATCTGCTCGAGGCCGCCGGGCGCGCCTGGCGTGCCGCCTACACGAGCCCCAACCTGTCCGACATTCAGGCCGCCGTTTCGGTCGGCCTCGGCGTAAGCATCCTGTCGGACGTCGCCGTCCTCGCCGACCATCGCGTAGTGGGGACGAAGGAGGGGTTTCCAAAACTCAGCAACACCGAGATGGCGCTGGTCGTGCGTCCCGACGCGAGTCCGGCGACGCGACGCCTCGCCGATCTGCTGGCGGAGTTCTGCAAGGCAGCAGCCGCAGGGGCTGCTGCGTGAAAAATTCCTCTACGAGTGTCACGGGAGACGTATTTCATGAATAAGGGCTTGTGTGAAAATGGATATCCTACAGAAGTCAGCCATGAGAGACATAAGCGGCCACATACGAACCAGAGGGCACGAGGGAATCAACTTAGACGCCTCGTCGCCTGCAAGAAAACCCACCGTAGTCGTTGTAGATCCTCATGAGGTCATTCGCTTGGGCATCAAGGCGCTGCTCTCCGTCGAAGCGAATTTCCGGCTCATCGCCGAACGTAGCAATATCCGATCCGGCCTCTATTGTGTCACCAAGCTGCGGCCCGAGGTTGTAATAACCAATATGGTCGGGTGGCCCGTCGAGGGCTACGAATGGATCCGGCGGCCGATGGTACGCTGTCGAAATACACGATCGTTCATTTCGCGACCCCGCTAGAGACACCGGTCACTGTTATCCCTGGTTCGACCATGGTCAAGTCTCGCCAAAGCCCTGCATGCTGCAGGTCCCGGCACAAAGGCGTCATATTGGCAATCTATTGGCAATAATCGCCAACTTGTTTAGACACCAGCGCCGCAAATTTTCTGGATCCTCGGGCTGCAAAATGCACCGCATCAACGAAATCACTCCCCTCAAAGTTTGCGATTCCGGGGTCGATGTGCTTTACACCATTCAAAGCAGCAGCATCCTTAAGGATCGATTTGAATCGCTCAATCAAAAGTGGAATATCTTCCACTCTAACGAGCGGCAGAAAGGTCTCGAAAGCATCGGTTGGCCAGCTTCTGTTGAAAATCTGCCCTATAAAAATTGTCTTTATGTTCCTGGCTTCATTGATGGCTGCTATCGTCTTTATGTGTTCGCTGAAGACGGCCTCTAGACGTTCGTCTCTACCGGCGACGGGCGATTGTCTCAGCAATTCGGGACGCAAGGGAATGCTGTCAAACCGTCTCACAGCTAAGGCGTTTGTCAAAAGAAGCAACGGTGAGAACTGTGCCAAAAACAAAGGGTCTCTGCGCTCGGCTTGACGCAACAAGTGAAAATCCGCATATCCACTATCCAGATGCTCGATATGAGCTTCGTCCATGTCATTCCAGCCAACGTAGTAGACGGCGCACACTGGTTTTTTCCCTACAATATTCTGATAAAAGGCAGTCTCCAACAAGTGTTCCACCGTGTTGGTGCCGAGCACACCCCAATTCAAAAAGGTATATTTGTTGTCAAGGTCGGACTGTAAGTGTTCAACCCACGTCTCACCCTGGGTTACGCCTATATCATAGGTGGTCGAGCCGCCGTATACAAAAATAAGATCTTTGGCCAGATCATCCGCTGTTAGTTCCTCTCCTCTGAGCCCCAGGGAATTGTGGACAAATCTGATCTCCTGCCCATCTAATGACGCCACATCTACACCAGCAGCTTTAGCCGCATCTGACATGTTCCTAAAGTCCAGATGGTTCGTATAGCGGTAGTTGGGCCGTGGAATGGATTGCAATAAAGGATGATAAATAGTGTCGTCAACCGATGTATCTATAGGGACGTTTACTGGAAAGAGAGAAGGATAGTGGCGTCTGGATTCTGACACAATATTGCTTCCCAGACCCAGGCCCAGTTCGATGGTGCACCACAGGAGAATCGCGTATGATAGCTTGCTCGCCTTGCTGAAAACTGCGCCCATAACCAGCAGCAAGGTGAGATACAAAAAGAAATAAAATCGCGCTGTTCCGAAGTTCAGGCCGCCACGCAGGAACAAGAATGCGCATATCAGGAAGATCACGCCGAGCAGACCTAAGCTCAATAAGAATGGTATGGCTATGCAGAAGTTAAATGGGGGCCGCAATCCGTAGAACTCCTTCACTCTGGTCCAGCCCGTAAGCGATGGCATCTTTGGTAATCCTTTCGCGCTAGAGACACCGGTCAGCTGTCATCCCAGGTTCGACCATGGTCAAGGCTCGCCGAAGCCGTGCATGCCGGAGGTCCCGGACGCACCGGCGTCATAAATGGCGATCTATTTGCAATAATCGCCAATTTCTTTAGACACCAGCGCTGCAAATTTTCTAGATCCTCGGGCCGCGAAATGCACCGAATCAACAAAGTCACTCCCACTAAAGTTTGCGATTCCGGCGTCGACATACTTTACGTCACTCAAAGCAGCAGCATCCTTAAGGATCGATTTGAATCGCTCAAGCAAAAGTGGAACATCTTCCGCTCTAACGAGCGGCGTCAGAAACTGCCGGTGAGAATCAACTGGCCAGCTTCTATTGTAAATTTGGCTTATAAAAATCGTCTTTATGCCCCTGGCTTCATTGATGGCCGCTATCGTCTTTATGTGTTCGGTGAAGACGGTCTCCAGGCGTTCATCTCTACCGGCGATGGGCGTTTGTCCCAGTTCGGGAGGAAAGGGAATACTGTCAAACCGTCTCACAAGTAAGGCGTTTGTCAAAAGAAGCAACGGTGAGAACTGTGCCAAAAAAAGAGGGTTTCTGCGCACGGCCTGACGCAATAAGTGAAAATCTGCATATCCACTATCCAGATGCTCAATATGAGCTTCGTTCATGTCATTCCAACCCTCGTAGTAGACGGCGCACACTGGTTTTTTCCCTGCGATGTTCTGATAAAAGGCAGTCTTCAACAAGTCTTCCACCGTATTTTGGCCGTCTCCCCCCCAGTTCAAAACGGTATATTTGTTATCAAGATCGGATTGTAAGTGTTCAGCCCACGTCTCACCCTGGGTTACGCCTGCATCATAGGCGGTCGAGCCGCCGTATACAAAAATAAGCTCTTTGGCCAGATCATCCGCTGTTAGTTCCTTGCCTCTGAGGCCGAGGGAATTGTGGACAAATCTGAGCTCCTGCCCTTGCAATGACGCCACATCTACACCCCCGGCTTTAGCCGTATCTGCCATAGTCCCGAAGTCCACGCGGTCCGTATAGGTGAAGTCAGGCCGTGGAACGTGTTGCAATAAAGGATGATAAATACCCGCTCGAATCGACATATCATCTATAGAGGCGTTTTGTGGAAAGACGGAAGGGTAGCCTCCGGGCCCCGACACGATGTTGCTTCCCAGGCCCAGGCCCAGTTCGATGGTGCACCACAGGAGAATCGCATATGACAACTTCGTCGCTTTGCTAAAAATTGCGCCCGTAACCAGCAGAACGGCGAGATACAAAAAGAAGTAAAATCGCCCCGTTCCGAAGTTCAGGTCGCCACGCAGGAACAAGAATGCGCATATCAGGAAGATCACGCCGAGCAGACATACATTTAATAAGAATGGGATGGCTACGCGGAAGTCAAATGGAGGCCGCAATCCGTAGAATTTCCCGACTTCAGTCCAGTTCATACGCATCCTGGTACCCCTTCGTCGCCAATGACTTTTGCTGATCTGTTTTGTGCAAAATCGAGTTGCCGATCGCTAGTAGATCGAGTTCCGTGCCCATAAAGCAGCGAAAGGCATCCTCGGGGGTGCAGACGATCGGTTCGCCTCGCACATTGAACGACGTGTTCACCAGAACCGGACATCCGGTCAGCTGCTTGAACATGGAAATCAAGCGGTAGTACCTGGGACTGGTTTCCTCATGCACGGTCTGAATTCGGGCAGAATAATCAAGGTGCGTGACCGCCGGAATCTCGGATCGCAGGACATTGAGCTTATCGATGCCAAACAGCCTCTTCTGTTCTTCCGACATCGCTAACTGTTTCGCCTGCACAACATCGGCGACCAGAAGCATGTAGGGGCTGTCAATATCGAGCTGGAACCAATCGGGCAGATTCTCCCGCAATACGCTTGGGGCAAAGGGCCGAAATGATTCGCGATACTTTACTTTCAGGTTGAGTTGCCTCTGCATGGTAGGGGAGCGCGGATCGGCGATGATAGAGCGCCCGCCAAGAGCGCGCGGACCGAACTCCATGCGTCCTTGATGCCAGCCGACCGCCTTGCCTTCCGCAAGCGCATGGGCAACCGCGCAAATCAGCTCTTCCTCGGATACCGTCCTGAAGACAGCCCCAAGCTTCGTTAGCCGTCGTTCGACGTCGCATTGAGAGAATTCCGGACCGAGAAACGCTCCCTTCATCCGGTCGGTCCGGCTTACATCCCTTGGGTGATTGAGCATTAAATGGTAAGCGGCGAGAGCCGCGCCCAGCGCGCCACCCGCATCGCCGGCTGCAGGCTGAATCCAGATGGCGTCGAAAATTCCCTCTCGCCAAAGCTTTCCGTTGGCGACGCAGTTCAGCGCGACGCCGCCGGCGAGGCATAGGTTCTTCTGCCGCGTCGTCCGCTGTATATTCCTGGCAAGCCGGATGACGATGTCTTCGGTGACGGCCTGAATCGAAGCCGCAAGATCCATCTCGCGCTGTGTCAGCTCGCTTTCGGGATGCCTGGGCGGCCCGCCAAACAGCGCGTTGAAGCGGCCGTTGGTCATGGTCAAGCCGGTGCAATATTCGAAATACCGCATGTCCAGATGGAAGGACCCATCGTCTTTGATATCAATGAGGTGCTGCTTGATCAGATCGGCGTAACGCGGCTCGCCGTAAGGCGCCAGCCCCATGACCTTATATTCAGCGGAGTTGACCTTGAAACCGGTGTAGTAAGTAAAGGCCGAGTACAGCAGCCCAAGGGAGTGAGGAAAGTGAATCTCTTTCTGAGTGGACACCTGGTTCCGGCTGCCGGTAAAGACAGACGTTGTCGTCCATTCGCCGACCCCATCCATGGTAAGGATGGCGGCTTCCTCGAAAGGCGAAGGAAAGAATGCGGATGCCGCATGACTGAGATGGTGTTCGGAAAAGCGCAAGCGGTTGGCCCAGTCGACCTCGGCGCCAAGGCACTTTTTCAGACCGTCGACGATCGCTGCCTTCTGGAAAAGCTTCTCTTTCAGCCAGAGCGGAAGGGACGTCGCGAAGCTTCGAAATCCTCTCGGAGAAAAGGCCAGATAGGTTTCGAACAGACGCTCAAACTTTAGAAACGGTTTGTCGTAGAAGACGACGTAGTCGACGTCCGCAGGCCGCAGACCGGCGGCGCTTATGCAATATTCTGCGGCTTTGGCGGGAAAGCCGGAATCGTGTTTCTTCCGTGTAAACCGCTCCTCCTGGGCTGCGGCGACAATATCACCGTCTGAGACCAGGCAGGCCGCAGAGTCGTGATAAAACGCCGACAGGCCCAGGATATTCATCGCTCAAAACAGAGTGTAGATGAACGGCGCGACCACGGTAGATTCCGACACCATCAGCAACGCGACGATGACGATCATAAGACCGATGATCGGAGTCACCCACATCTTCTTGCGAACCCGCAGGAAGGCCCAGAGTTCCATTATGAACATACCCATGATCTATTTACCTCCTGTCCAATGCCCTCAAAACTGATTCTTGAACGACTGAGCGGCCTCAATCGGTGAAGTACGGTCAAGCCAATAAGAATTGATCGTGCGACGCTTTAACCGTAGTTCATCACGGCCAAATAGGCGCGTCACAACGGAAACTGGCGTCAGAATGCCAAAAAAGATAATACCCATAACGATGGGGCTGATGACCTTCCCAAGACCTCTGCCTAAATAAAACCAAGCCTTGTTCAGAGGCGCAAGAACGCGAGGATTCGTGAGTGACAGCAGGCCGAATGCGCCAGCGGCGATGAAGTACCCGCCATAGACGATCCAGCTCCGGTGTCCAATGATTCCGCTAATCCCTAAAATGGCAAAAACGGCAGTGAGCATAAGCCCGAAGCTGCGTTCCTTGGGAAGCTTCGGTGAAGACGCGATGCTCATTGGGGACTCCTACAATAAACGTCCCGAGCCTTGCCTTGTCCTTCAGATGCCTGCCGATACCAAGTCGGCCCGCTTCGACATTCCAGCGCCAGCGCTGGCGTCGTTACGATTTGCAAATCGCAGATTTGGCCACGACCTGATAACGCCTCTACCTGCCACACACGGCAAGAAGACTTCCCGTTACGCGGGCTGCTGGACTTACTTTAAATTGTATATCACTACAAATTGTAATGTCAAGCAATGCAAGCAATGCGAATTGGATATGATCCACTGCCGCCCACCAGAGCGGTGTGAAGCCATGTAAGTGCCTATGCTTCCCTCATAGCGGGCTGGCGTTCCTATTCGGCTGAAATTTCCAATTGTGGGGAGTCCGAGACCGGGAGAAGCGTTGGTCTGTGAACTAGCCCATAGTCACAACTGCCCCAGCTCCTCACTTCGCTCGTGTGCCTTGGGCCGCTCTCGCGTGGTCCCAACAATTCCATGACGACCATGACCCGATTGGCCGGCCGATTACCTTCCGTAGGGTGCTTCCGTGGTGCTTCCACGCAGGTGGATCGTGTTTGTGCGACTCGCTAAGTGCTTGAAATTTGGCGCGCCCGAAGTGATTCAAACCCCTGACCTCTGCCTTCGGAGGGCCAAGGGGCGCACGGCATCCTCAATGAGTAACTCCTACTTAGTCGAAGAGGCCTTGGCCGCGATCGGGTGGAACAACTTGCCAAATTTGTGCATCGGCTAAGATCGCACCGAGCGCCATTCGCAATTCGGGCTCGCGTTGTATGCTACGCGCGACGCGGATTCCCCGAGTGCGATAACGAAGGCCCGTCGCGGCATGAAAGCAAGAGCTTCTGCGATCACATCCTGCCGCACGTTCCGCTCTTGTGCGCTACGCGATGTTGTTCCAAGCTCCTTCATCCATAAATCTAGGGCAGCATCTCGCGCACGCAGGCGCTCCTGCTCGTCTAGCGCCTTTAGGACGATTTGGCTTAATGCTGGGTCCGCTACATGCTCCCGCAGTACAGCAACGTCCGCATTAGCGAGTCTGCGGTTCTGGCCATATTCGGCCAGCGCGGCAACCCATGGACCTGCGCCGACGACGATCGCCATGCCAGGCAGAGGCTCGTTGACGGTGTCGGGACCTACAGGTGAATAGGGCTTTGCCAACCGAGCCTGTGCAGAGACATGCTTGAGCATACCGGGCACGTCAAGGCGCTGATGGCCAAGTGCCCCATACATCTCGGCCGTCGACCCCGCCATAGGCGTTACATCGGCTGCGACCAACTCGATGAGCTTGTAGATACTGGGCCGGTCGGCTACCGGCACCAGACTCATCGCGTGGGAAAGGATGCGGGCACGCTCGGAATCCATGAAGTCGCGGTCGGGCTTGGCCAAACTCCGCTTGGCGTCGGCAACCAGCCGGACGATCAGCTGTGGCGATATCGCGTGGGCGTCGGCTGCCTTGATCAATAGGCGCGAGAGATAGCTACTCTCCCCATTGCCGGCCTGCTGGAACCGAGCGACGATCTGATCGATGATGGCACGTGATTCCGGCGAATCATTGAGGCTTGCCATGATCGCCGCGCTCGCCTCTTCTATTAGTTCGACATCAATACGTCTGGTCAGGGAAGTGCTGCTAGACACCATTGATTCGTGTGCGTGCGTTTCGAGGCAAACGGCATTGAAGGTTGTTGCGGACAAGTACGACCTTTTCCGTTGGTGGCACGACAGCGGTCGAGAACTTGATGACAGCTATAGAGGATGTGAGCAGGTGGTATCCGTGACCTTCTTCGTCATCCCATTTCGACCATCGCGGATCAGGCGCGGCTGCAAGAGTGGAACCGAGAGCGCCCCGGCACGCGGCACGTATGGTTTCTCGCGCGGAGGGGCGCCACCCGAAGGGCCGAGATCAACCAGGACCATTTTGGCCGAGGCAAGTTGATTTTAATTGGCCCGTCCTGGGGGTGGCTCCTTTGGCGCGACCTCCGTCCGCTCTATCGGCGTGCGCGACAATTGACTAGGTACGGGTCTGTCTCGCTGCAAGCGGGCGAACGCTCGGTCGGTGGACAAGCGCGCCAGCATCGGCGCTACGAGCTTTGCGGGTTCAAGCTTTTGTCCCGTCTGGTGACTGAGTGCTTCGGCATAGGCAACGAGATCGCGATGAACTGCGGCCGGCAGTTCAAGAGAGAGCTTTACCGGCTTGTCGTCCGGGATCGCGAATAACTTCAGCTTCATCGTCTGATTTCCTCTTTAGGATCGATAGGGAGCCAATACGAGATCGCGGTTGACGATGACTCGGACCGGAAACCCTGGGCGGATGGTGATCGTCGGTTGGATATTGAGATTGCGGCCCACCACTTGCTGGCCGGTCTGATTGAGACTGTTGCTGCTGCCTTGTCGCAACGCTTGAACGATGGCGTTATCAT